>OGYR01000461.1_pt1 | contig 24088 bp, 24 predicted proteins | sample 1576661 | NCBI WGS metagenome assembly OGYR01 (sample SAMEA3541490, study PRJEB24748) | human gut metagenome | biome: human gut; feature: human-associated habitat; material: faeces | place: China | collected 2012
CTTAGTATTAATCATTAAAAAACAAAACAAAATGAAAAAAGTAAATTGGAAAACCATCATCAACTTCCTCATCACGGTATTAACAGCTGTAGCCAGCTCATTCTGTGTACAGAACTGCTAAAAGAAGGGAGGTTGCCATGACACAGAAACATCGTAGCATTTCACTCATCGTGATCCACTGTTCTGCCACGAGAGTGACTCAGGATTTCACATTCGAGCAGTTGGAGGCCTGCCATCTTGCCCGCGGTTTCAAGAGTATCGGCTATCATTATTACATCACGAAGGATGGTGTGGTATATCCGGGTCGTCCGGAATCGGAAGTCGGAGCCCATGCCCGTCATTACAATGCCCACAGCATCGGCATCTGTTATGAGGGAGGTCTCGACAAGAACGGCAAGCCTGCCGATACGCGCACTCCAGCCCAGAATCAGGCTCTGTATTCGCTTCTGGAGAGCCTCTGCCTCTCCTATCCTGATGCAGAGATACTGGGCCACCGCGATTTGCCAAACGTTCACAAAGACTGTCCGTCGTTTGATGTCAAGCGATGGCTGAAGTTGGTAGATTTCCATATCTAGCCGATTTTCGGAAAGGATTTCATTGTATTTATTTTTTTAAGTTGATTCAAGCCCGACAGGAAGCAGCAACGCTCTCCTATCGGGCTTTGATTATTGTGTAAAGAAGAGAAATTCAAAAAAAATATGAAAAGGCTTGCAAGTTTCGGAATATTGGCGTATATTTGCAGAAAAAAAAGAAAGGCTTATGAAATATTTGGATCCTAAGGCAGATTTGACCTTCAAAAAAGTGTTTGGCGAACATCCCGAGTTGGTAAAAAGTTTGCTTAACGCCCTTCTTCCTTTTAAGAGTGAGGAAGAGGAAATCACTTCTGTGACATATCTTACGCCTGAAATGGTTCCCCAGACACCCACACGAAAATATAGTATAGTGGATGTGAGATGCGAGGATGCCCAGGGACGTCAGTTTATTGTAGAAATGCAGATGGTTTGGTCTGCGGAGTTTAAGCAGCGAGTTCTCTTCAATGCTTCCAAGGCATATGTAAAGCAGCTAAACAGGGGAGAAGATTATTCTCTTCTGAAGCCAGTTTATTCTCTCAACTTGGTTAATGAAGTATTTGAGCCTGAACTGGATGATTATTACCACTATTACCATCTTGTACATGAGGAACATACCGAAAAAGTAATTGATGGTTTGCATCTGGTATTTGTAGAGTTGCCGAAGTTTACGCCTCATACGTTTACAGAGAAGAAAATGCAGGTTTTATGGCTTAGGTATCTGACAGAAATTGATGAGAAAACGAAGGAAGTTCCGGCAGAACTGCTGGCAAATCCGGAGATAGCCAAAGCCGTATCAGAGATTGAAGAATCAGCCTATACCGAGGAGGAACTTCTGGGTTATGATGAATTCTGGGATATGGTGAGCGTAGAGAAGACGCTTGCCGGCAGGTTGGAGCGTTTGACGAAGGCTAATGATGATACAGAGGAGAAACTTAAGGCAACCTCTAGTCAGTTAAAAGAAGCTGAGGAGCAGAGAAAGGAAGCTGAGGAGCAGAGAAAGGAAGCTGAGGAGCAATTAAAAAAAGCTAATGAGGAAAAATTGCAATCAGCCAAAAAACTTCTACAGGCTGGAGTATCAGCTGATATTGTGGCAAGTACTCTTAACTTAAGTATGGATGAAATAAAAATTCACTAACTTTGCATCAGATATATACATTAGAATTCTTTACAAACAATAAAATGGAGAATAAAATAACGACAATGGAGCGGGGAATGCAGCGACGCACCGAACTGCTCCTGGGAAAGGATAATCTTGAGAAAATTCAGAAGGCAAGAGTGCTTATCTTCGGTATCGGAGGAGTAGGATCATGGTGCGCAGAAGGACTCCTGAGAAGCGGCGTGAGAAACATCACAATCGTAGACAGCGACAGGGTATGCGTAACCAACTGCAACCGCCAGCTGATGGCTACAAGCCGAACCTTAGGCGAAGTGAAGGTAGAGGCGCTGCGCAACCGACTGCTCGAAATCAACCCCGATGCCAACATCACAGCCTATCAGAAAATATATCAGGCAGAAACTGCCGATGAATTCCACATGGAGCAATACGACTTCATCATCGATGCCATCGACTCGCTCAAGGATAAGGCTGACCTCATTCTGCGTGCCACTGCCCTGCCTAAGGAAATCACCTTTATATCTTCTATGGGAGCTGCCCTGCGCACCGACCCCTTCATGGTAAGAAAATCTGAATTCTGGAAGGTGGATGGAGACCCGCTGGCAAGAGCACTGCGAAAGAAATTCAAGAAGAACAAAACCTTCCCACGACGAAAATTCCAGTGCGTATACAGTGAAGAAAAACCGATGCAGAACCAAGGGGTGAACAAAGCATGCGGCACGGGCGGATGCCTATGCCCGAAAGCCAAACTCATTAGCGGAGAGAGGGGTACCGATACTGCCGTATATGATGCTCCGGGCGACCAGCAACTGGTAGAACACGAATGGTGCTCTACTAAGGCACAGATCAACGGTTCGCTCTGCCACATCACCGCAACCTTCGGAATGGCTATCGCAGGAATGATCATCAACCACATCATTGAATAACTGTTTTCTTTACAACAGTCACTTGAAAAGAAACTTACAAAACATACGCAAAAGGCGAGGCGCTTTCACAAGCTCCCCGCCTTTATTAATTATTCAAGTTTCGCTAGGTTCAGAAGTTTCTCGGGAGTAGTCTTATCAGCATTCGCCTCTATTCGTCTCTTCATATCGTCAAAGAATAAAGGTTAAATCCGATAAATCTTGTTAAACAAATTCTATCTTACCTCTTATGTTTATACCTTTGCACGCAAATTTATAATCACAAAGGACATTTTCATGTCCCAAAAAGGATAATATTTAATTTAAATAAGAGAAGAAAAATGAAAGAAAAAGCAGAAAGTTCAGTAGCCTGCAATCATCACAGAGTAGGCTTCCTGGGATTGCTCGTTACATTAGGCATTGTATTCGGAGACATCGGAACATCACCTCTCTATGTGATGAAGGCTATCCTGCATACGGGCGAAAGCATCAGCGAGAGCACCATCCTGGGCGCACTGTCATGCATCATCTGGACACTCACCCTCCAGACCACCATCAAATATGTATGCGTGGCGCTGCGTGCCGACAACAATGGCGAGGGAGGCATCCTCGCCCTCTATGCCTTGCTGCGCCGACTCAAGAGCAAGTGGATTTACCTACTGGCCATCATTGGCGCAAGCACCCTGCTGGCAGACGGAATCATCACCCCTGCCATCACCGTGACCACAGCCATCGAAGGACTCGAAAGCATCAGTCCCAACCTGCCAGTCATCCCCATCACCCTGGGCATCATCACCATCATCTTCTTCGTGCAGCGGTTTGGCACAGAGAGTATTGGCAAATCGTTTGGCGTATTTATGCTGCTGTGGTTCCTGCTGCTGGGCGTGGTGGGAGCTTTCAGCATCACGTCTTACCCATTGATACTGAAGGCTTTCAACCCCTATTATGCTGCCATGCTGCTGGCAAAATCGCCTGAATGGTTTCTGATTCTGGGTGCCGTATTTCTCTGTACTACCGGTGCAGAGGCTCTCTATTCCGACCTGGGACATTGCGGCAGAAAGAACATCGCCATCAGCTGGGGCTTCGTAAAGACCATGCTCATTCTCAACTATCTGGGACAGGGAGCATGGGTGCTGAATCATGCTGATACGGCACTGGCAGCGAATCCGTTCTTTGCCATCATGCCGCAGAGCATGCTGTTCTTCGCCATCATCATGGCCACGGGTGCGGCAATCGTTGCGAGCCAGGCACTCATCAGCGGAACCTTCTCCATATTGAGCGAAGCCATGAACCTGCACTTCTGGCCGCGCATGCGAATCAAGCATCCTACCCATGTTAAGGGGCAGCTCTATATCCCGATGATCAACTTCGCCATGTACATCGGCGTGGTTCTCATCATCCTGCTCTTCCGCGACTCCTCGCACATGGAGGCAGCCTACGGACTCGCCATCACCATCACCATGCTGATGACTACCCTGCTGCTCGGTTTCTACCTGCACAGCAAGGGAGTAGCACGGATTTTCACGATGCTGTTTATGGGCGCATACTGCATCATCGAAGCCATCTTCCTGACTGCCAATCTGTCAAAGTTTCTTGCAGGTGGATGGTGTACGATGCTCATTGGAGGAATCCTGTTCCTGATGATGTACGTGTGGGTGAAAGCCATGAAGATACGCCGCCATTATATCAGCACCAAACCGCTGGATGATTATTATCAGATTATCTCCGACATCAAGGCCGACGAGAGCATCCCTAAGTACGCTTCCAACCTGGTTTATGTGAACCACGCCAACAAGGAAGGTGCCGTAGATGACAAGTTGCTCTACTCCATCATCAACAAGCAGCCGAAACGTGCTGACCATTACTGGCTTATCAACATGGAGTTTGTTGACACTCCTGACACGCTGGAGTACAACTGCGAGACCCTGATTCCCGACACCCTCTACAGCGTAACCATGCACATTGGTTTCCGCATAGAGCCTAGGGTGAGTCTCTATCTGCGACAAGTAGTGGAAGATCTGGTAACAGACGGAAAGGTAGATTTGCAAAGCACCTATCCTTCGCTGCGCAAATACGGAATTCCGGGCGATTTCCGATTCATCATCATTCACCGCGTATATTACCCGGAGAGTTCAGATAATCGCCAACAGAACCTGCTGATGAGTATCTACGCTCTTATCAGCAAGATAGGTATTGACGAGCCTAAGGCATTGGGCCTCGACACTTCCATGGTAGTGGTAGAAAGAGTGCCGCTCATCATCAACCATCCGATCATTAAGGACAAGGTCATTAAGGTCATTAAGGATTCTGAAACATCACAAAGCTGACAATAAGCAAAAAGGCGAGGCACTTTCACAAGCTCCCCGCCTTTAACCTATTAGCTAGAAGATTATAGCTAACAACTAACACAAAACCTTATAACTATTTTTCAAATCTTAATCGTTATTTGAACCTATGAACGAACATTATTTTTTATTAGAGGATAGTCTTAACAGCCTCCAGCATGCCCTTCTCCTGAATAAGGTCAAGATCTTTCTTAACCAACTCGGTAAGGCCAGGAATTGTCTTGTTCAAATCCTCGTGCCAGATATAGTCGAAGCCCAATACGCCCTCAGCTACCTTCTGGGTATCGCCGGTAGCCCAAAGCTCGGTGAGCTTGTCCATAATCTTCTGGTCATCGTTTGGCTGGATAGGAGCACCATCCTCGCGAACACCACCCTTATAGTAAGTGATGATAGCAGCGAGACCGAATACCAAGCCCTGTGGCAACTCGCCCTTACGCTCAAGATAAATCTTGACACCAGGCAGGTCGCGAGTCTCAAACTTAGGGAATGAGTTGAGCATGATGCTGGTTACCTGATGATCTACGAATGGATTCTCGAAACGCTCCAATACGTCAGAAGCGAACTTCTGGAGCTCATCCATTGGGAGGTTCAGCGTCTGCATCAACTCCTCAAACTGTACCTTATGGATGTACTTGCCCAATACCGGGTGCTCGCAGGCATCGCGAACAATGTTTACACCGCTGAGGTATGTAACAGGGCTCAATACGGTGTGAGGACCATTCAGCAGGGTAACCTTACGCTCGTGGTATGGCTTCTCATTATCTGTGATAAGCACATGGAGACCTGCCTTATGAGCTGGGAACTCCTCCTGCATCTGCTCTACTGTCATATTTTCTGCCTTCTCGATAACCCAGAGGTGGAAACTTTCTGCCTTAACTACGAGGTTGTCCTTGTAGCAAACCTTCTGCTGAATCTCCTTGATGGTGTCGCGTGGGAAACCAGGAACGATGCGGTCTACCAATGTAGCGCAAACGTAGCAGTGGTTGGTGAACCACTCCTTGAAGCCCTCGTAATCAGCACCCATATCGCCCTTCCAGAGCTCGATATACTGATAGATGCACTCCTTGAGGTGGTGACCGTTCAGGAAGATCAGCTCACATGGCATCAGGATCATACCCTTGGTTGGGTCGCCCTCGAAGAACTTGTAGCGGTGGAACAAGAGCTGAACCAACTTGCCTGGATAAGAAGCTGCAGGAGCATCTGTAAACTTGCAAGAGTCATCGAATGCGATACCAGCCTCTGTAGTGTTAGAGATGATGAAACGCATCTCTGGCTGCTCAGCCAAAGCCATGAAAGCCTGGTTCTGAGAATATGGATTCAGTGCACGGCTGATAACGTCGATACGCTCCAATGTGTTGATAGCCTGGCCGTTCTCCTTACCCTGAAGGTTTACGTGATAGAGGCAGTCCTGACCGTTCAGCCAGTCAACCATACCACCAGCCAATGGCTGAACTACAACGACAGAACCGTTGAAGTCGGTCTTCTTGTTCATATTCCATACAATCCAATCTACGAATGCACGGAGGAAGTTACCTTCACCAAACTGAATGATTTTCTCTGGAGCGACGCTCTTAGGAGCAGTGCGCTTGTTTAATGCTTTTAGCTCTTTCATGATTTGTTTATTTTGTCTTTATTATTTTACTTTCCGTTTTAAATTACAATCTATTCATCAGATTGTTTTTTTTCTGAGTGCAAAGGTAGTAAATATTTCGTTTGATTGTTCCAAAAACAGCGAAAAACTTCACGCAAACCTTTACGCTCCACTCCGGTTCTATACCTTATTATATATAGAACTGCGCAGGCACAAAATAAAGAAGTAGGGATTTTCCCCCACCCCTTTAGGGGAAATCCCGACCGTGGAAGCAAAAAACATCGTATCTTTGCACCAGAAAAAGAAACATGAAGTATAACAATTTAAAGATATACGATTATGAAACGAATGATAATAGCTCTGGTAGCCATGTTCATGATGACATTCACTACCGCTTCTGCAATGAGTTATGAGCAGGCAAGACAGCAGGCTCTCTTCCTGACAGACAAGATGGCTTACGAGCTCAATCTTACGGAAGACCAGTATGAGGCAGCTTACGAGGTGAACCTCGACTACCTGATGAGTGTAGATACATACGATGACCTATATGGTGCTTACTGGCGCCAGCGCAATATGGATTTGAGCTATATCCTGCTCGACTGGCAGTATAGAACATATCTCAATGCCACCTATTTCTACCGTCCGCTCTACTGGAATGCGGGCTACTGGCACTTCGCCATCTACGCCCGCTATCCGCGCCGCGACTATTTCTACTTCGGTTGCCCTCACTTCTACGTATCTTACCGTGGAGGTCATAGCTGGCGAGTAAACGGAAACAGAAGCTGGTATCACGGAAGAAGATTTGGCGGCCCTCACCCAGGAGGACATCCTAGAGTAGGTATGAGAGACGGATTCAACCGTGGTGATTACGGCAGAGGAAGATCTTTCGGAAATCTGAACCGCGAGAACAGACCTCAGATGAACCCAAATCGTGGTTTCGGTAATGCAAGCCGCCCTAACAACAACGCTGGCTTCGGAAACAGCAGCCGCCCTCAGAACGGAGGCTTCGGAAATAACAACGGAGGCTTCGGCAACAGCAGCAACCGGGGCTTCGGCAATAGCAACAGTCGCCCTAACCGTGGTTTCGGCAGCAGCAACAGCAGCACTAGCAACAACCGTGGTTTCGGAAACAACAGCCGTGGTTTCGGAAACAGCAGCTTCGGAAGCGGAAGAAGTAATATCTTCGGGGGCAACCGCAGCAGCATGAGCCGTTCATTCAGCAGCGGGTCTGGCAACCGTGGCGGCGGATTCACCCCTCGCTCTTCTACACCAAGCAAGAGCAATGGCGGTGGAAGTTTCGGACACAGAAGATAAGAAAAGAGAAAGAGTTATAATTTCAAGTTTATAAAGACAGAGAGTTAAGAAAAATCAAGACCTCAAGTAAGAGAGTAAGAAAAATCAAGTACAAAAAATGGGAATTTGCATCGGTTCATACCATTCGCAAATTCCCATTATTATTTTATCAACTTTCAGTAAAAGTTTTACTCCAATCCGAAGAGCGATTTCAAACCGCCATCTACGCCCGAGAATCCCATGAAGGCGAGGCTGAGGAGCGCTGCAGTTACCATGACGATAGCTACGCCCTGCATGCCCTTAGGAATACGGACCAAAGCCTGCTGCTCGCGAATGCCGGCAAAGACAATGAGAGCCAGGGCAAAGCCGAGAGCGGTAGAGAAGGCGTAAACCACGCTCTCAAGCAGATTGTAATCCTTCTGGATAACCAGGATGGCTACACCCAGCACGGCACAGTTGGTAGTAATCAAAGGCAGGAAGATACCGAGCGCCTGATAAAGTGCAGGAGAAACCTTCTTCAGGATAATCTCTACCATCTGAACCAAGGCTGCAATCACGAGGATGAACGCCAGGGTCTGGAGATATTGCAATCCGAACGGATCGAGTACATACTTCTGAACACACCAGGTAATGATGGTTGCCAAGGTCAAGACAAAGGCGATGGCACCACCCATACCGATGGCTGTATCAACTTTCTTCGATACGCCCAGGAATGGACAGATACCGAGAAACTGCGACAAGACGATGTTGTTGACGAATATCGCAGAGATAAATATCAATAAATATTCCATAATTTCTATTTTATTTCATTGATTTGAAGCGATGCCTACGCTTACTTCTTTACCTTATTAAATATAGCAATGATGTAACCCAAGGTGAGGAAAGCTCCAGGAGGCAGGATGAACATCAGAATGTTGGTAGTCTCCGGCAACAGAGTGATACCGAATACACTACCTGCACCGAGAATCTCGCGGGCACTACCCAGGATGGTCAAACCGAGGGTGAAACCCAAACCGCAACCAATGCCATCGAAGAGGCTGGCAATAGGCGAATTCTTGGCAGCAAAGCTCTCTGCCCTACCCAGGATGATACAGTTTACTACAATCAGCGGAATATAAATACCCAGCGCCTGATTGATGCTGTCGGGAGCATAAGCGCTCATCACCATCTGAAGGATAGTAACGAAGGCTGCAATCACTACGATAAACACAGGGATGCGAACCATATCGGGTGTAATCTTCTTGATACAGGAGATAACAAAGTTGGTACAAATCAGCACCGCCATGGTAGCCAATCCCATAGAGAGACCGTTGATGGCGCTGGTTGTTGTAGCCAAAGTAGGACACATACCGAGAAGCAACACGAAGGTTGGATTCTCCTTGATGAGTCCGTTCATCAAAATCTTAACATTACTCATATCGGTTTATCCTTTCTTTTCGTTATGTTCAACTTTAGATGCACCACTCTCTGCATCTGCTTTCTGAGATGCACTGCTCTCGCCGTCAACATCCTTCTTGGCATAAACGGCATAAGCCTGATTGATAGCCTTGAGGAAGGCGCGGCTGGTAATGGTAGAAGCGGTGATGGCATCTACTGCATTGCCACTCTTATCGTCCTTAGATACGTGGAGGTCGCCATCCTTTGGAGTCTTACCGATGATGCTACCCTTTCCGTCCTTCTGGAACCAGGTAGCAGCCTTGGCACCCAAACCTGGAGTTTCTGAAGCCTGAAGCACGGTATAACCCATAATCTTGCCCTCAGTATCGAAACCTACGAGCACCTTCAAATCGCCACCGAAACCACCGGTAGTACTCTCTACGGCAGCACCCAGCTGCTTGCCGCTCTTGTCAGAGCACTTGTGGATGGTGAAAGTGAATTCCTTACCGCCAAACTCCTGCTTCACCTCTTCAGGCTCAGCCACCTGAAGTTCTTCAGTACCCATCACACTCTTTATACCGGCAGCCAGACTCTGTGCAGCCTTCTCGGCGATAGGACCAGATGTAAGATGATTGATATATGCAAGAACAGCACCTACGATGAGCGCTACGCCTACGAGCACCAAAACCATGTTCTTTAATGATGATTCTAATTTCTGCATGTCTCTGTCCTCCTTATTTCTTAGCAGGCTTCTCACCGAAGCGCTTTGGTTTAACGTATGTGTTAATAAGAGGTGTGAACGCATTCATGATAAGAATGGCGAACGACATACCTTCTGGATAGCTACCCCAGTTACGGATGATGACGGTCAGCAGACCGATGCATACACCGTAGATAAGCATGCCCTTGCGGGTCATCGGAGAGGTTACATAATCAGTAGCCATGAAGATGGCACCGAGCATCAGACCACCGCTGAAGATGACAGCAAAAGGATTGGCATAAACAGGATTAGCCAAATGCATCAAACCGCTGAATACGAATACGGTAGCGATGATGCTGACAGGAATATGCCAGGTGATGATTTTCTTCCAGAGCATGTAAGCCAAACCGAGCAAGAGCGCAACGGCACAAACCTCACCGGTAGTTCCGGCACCGAAAGTATCGCCTGTAGCACCGAAGAGCATGCTCATCGCATCAGGCAACTGGTTGAGAACTGAAGCATCGCCCGTCTTGATGGCTGTCTTCATGATAGCCAGCGGAGTAGCACCCGTTGTAGCATCTGTATAGCTGAGCATCTGTCCGGCAACAGGCCATGAAGTCATCTGGGCAGGGAAACTGACGAGCAGGAAGCAACGGCCTACCAAAGCGGGATTGAAAGGATTGTTACCCAAACCGCCGAAGCTCATCTTACCTACCCCGATGGCAAATAGGGCACCGATGATGATGATCCAGAGAGGAAGGTTACTTGGCAAGTTCATGCCGAGCAAGAGACCGGTAATGATGGCAGAACCATCGAGCAAGCTGGTCTCCTCCTTCAGGAGATATTTTGTAATTGCCCACTCAAAGAAGACGCAGGCTGCCACAGAGGTGAGCAGAACGACTGCTGAACCCAAGCCGAAGAAATAGAAAGATGCGAGGATGGCAGGCACGAGAGCGATAATCACTCCGTACATGTTCTTCTCTACACTCTCATTTCCATGAGCGTGTGGCGATAATGAAACAATTAATTTACTCATTTTTTCTTTTAAATTCTTTCGTCAATGAAATTTCTCTTGATTGAAGTATCTCTTCTTTTGATAAAAGGGATTACTTCTTAGCGTTGCGAGCTCTGATAATGCCCATTACCGCACCCTTACCATTGATAATATTATCGAGGATAGGACGATGTGAAGGACAGGTGAACTGGCATGAACCGCAGGCAATGCAGGATGTTACCTCTTCTGCCTCAAGGCGCTCATAATCCTTCACTACGCTCAAGGTAGCGAGCAAGTATGGCTCCAGACCCATTGGGCAGGCATCCACACACTTGGCACAACGGATACATGGCTGAGCCTTCTTGCGATGAGCATCAGCATCGGTCAATACGGTGATGGAGTTGGTACCCTTGGTAACAGGCACATCGAGACTGATTACAGCCTTACCCATCATCGGACCACCAGCCAATACCTTGTTGTCACCCTCAGGCAAACCTCCGCAATTCTCAATCATCTGAGAGAATGGAGTACCCATACGTACGAGGAAGTTGCCCGGGTTCTTCACCTGCTTGCCGGTAACGGTAGTATAGCGCTCGAAGAGAGGTTTATTCTTCATAACTGCCTGATAAACAGCGAAAGCAGTACCTACATTCTGAACAATTGCTCCAACGTTGACAGGGATAGCTGGAGGAGCAGGAACCTGACGACGGATAACGGCATCCACCAGCTGCTTCTCACCACCCTGAGGGTACTTTTTAGCCAGAGGTACAATCTCGATACGGGAGTCATTGGCTGTCTTTTCCTCGAAGAGTTTGATGGCAGCAGGCTTGTTGTCCTCGATACCGATGTAGCCCTTCTCTACCTTAGCCGCCTTCATCAGAAGGTTCAAGCCAACGAGAATCTCATCAGCATGCTCCATCATCAGGCGATAGTCGGCTGTGATATAAGGCTCACATTCTACACCGTTGATGATGACGCACTCAGCCTTGGCTCCTGGAGGAGGACAAAGCTTGATGAAGGTAGGAAAACCGGCACCACCCATACCGGTGACACCAGCCACCTTGATGCGGTTTACGATTTCCTCTGGAGTAAGCTCAGTATGAGCCTCAAGCGTCTCGAGTTTATCAGAGCGGTCGATACTCTCCTCCCACTCATCGCCTTCTACATTAATAATGATGCAAGGCTTGCGATAACCGGTAGCATCAATAGATGTATCTACTTTGAACACAGTTCCAGATACGGAACTGTAAATAGGAGCACTCACAAAGCCACCCGCCTCAGCGATGAGTGTACCCACCTTCACCTTGTCGCCCTTGGCAACTACAGGCTTGGCAGGAGCACCGATGTGCTGACCAAGTGGGAAAATCGCCTGCTTAGGGAGAGGAGCTACCTGAGTAGCCATCTCGGCAGTAATCTTATTCTCTTCTGGGTGAACTCCACCAATTCTAAAAGTTCTCAAATTCATGATTTAATCCTCCTTCTTTTCTACTGGAGCCTCTGCCTTAGGTGCAGCCTCTGCAGCTGGCTTTGCCTTCTTAACTGGGAAATTTACTTTTACAAGAGCACCGGTTGGGCATTCGTCAACACACTTGGTACACATGCGGCACTTATTGAAGTCAACATAAGCCACATTGTTCTCAATGGTGATAGCATCAAACTTACAGACTTTCTGACACTTACCGCATCCGATGCAAGCAACACTACAAGCCTTCTTGGCAACAGCGCCCTTGTCGTGGTTTACGCACTGAACGTAAACTCTACGGCCCTTAGGACCCTTCTTGCGGAGCTCGATGATATGACGTGGACAAGCGTTGGCGCAAGCACCACAACCCGTACACTTTTCTTCATCAACCTCAGGAATGCCAGTTTTAGGATTGATAGAGATTGCGCCAAACTGGCAGGCAGCCACGCAATCGCCACAACCCAGACAGCCGAACCCGCAGCCTGTTTCGCCAGCGCCACATGAATTCATAGCTGCACAAGTGTGCAAACCATCATACTCGGCAATGCGAGGACGATTCTCGCAAGTACCATTACAACGAACCACAGCCACCTTTGGCTCGGTATTGGCTACTGCCATACCTAAAAGGTCGGCTACCTTGCCCATCACGTCAGCACCACCTACCGGACACATCAGTCCATCGATAGAACCGGCATCTGCACCCTTCACCAGAGCTGCAGCCATACCGGAACATCCGGCAAAACCGCAACCACCACAGTTGGCACCTGGCAGAATCTCTCCTACCTGGCCCAAGCGAGGGTCTTCTTCGACGGCAAACTTCTTAGATACTCCGAAGAGAACCAGCGCTGCAATCAGCGCGATTGCTCCGAGAACCAAGACAGCAATCAAAATAAAATTCATAATTTTTTGTGTTTTGTTTTGTTATTTTCTTTGTTTTAAAATAAAGGCTCATCACAGAAGCCACAGGAGCACATCACGCACCCTATGTTTCTATAGAGAAGCTCAGTTTGTTTTTAAGTTTGTTTCTGAATAAGTAGAGCACCACATAGTATGGAATGAGAATACCCAATGCCGAGAGCGCTGCGGCTCCCTCTGAGTGAGTAGCTTTCAGTACACCCACCAAAGCGATCACCATCAGTATCAGCGGCAAGAGATAGCCATAGAAACTGGCTCTGAAGCCTACAGCCGAATCAGCAGTCACCACCACGCTATCGCCTTTGTGGTAGAGAGACGCCTCTGAGGTAGAAACCTCAATCATCTTCTCTTTCGATTCGGATGCAGTACAATGAGCAGCCACCTTGCAAGCGCTGCAGGCTGACGACTGTACAATGCGAATGCACACACAACCTTCTTCTACGCTTTCTACGATGCCAGAATGTTTTATTTTGTTATTCATTTGTAATGTTGAGATTGCATTTTTGCAATTCAAGTGCAAAGATACTACATTATTTAGAAATGGCAAACAAAATCGAAAAGAAAATATAAAAAAAGAAGCGTAAACGTTATCTATACCCTGGAATCAGGCAGTTTGAGAACAAATTAAAAGCAAAAATGCTTTTTTTTAGCAACTTCTTTTGGTGATATCAATTTTTTATGTACCTTTGCATTGATTATTAAAGAATTGATATGGAAACATTAGAGCAAACAATCATGCAAGTAGAGCGCTTTATCAGAAAAGTGGCTCAAAAGTTCCCTGCGCCAGAATCTGACGACGAGACTTCTCAAATGACCGACATCCACGTAAGGGTTTCGCAAGACAGTGGCGAACTCCTGGCCTTTGACGACGATGACAACGAGATTACCCGCTGCGTTGTTGAGCAATGGATAGAAAACAAGGATGAAGACTTCTACGACGAGGTAGCAAAGCTGCTTCGCGATGTATTGCGCAAACAGGCTGATATCATAGATCATCTCGGCATTCTCAAGCCATACAGCTTTGTGCTCGAAGATGAGGATAAAGAGCATATTGGCGAGCTCTATCTTGCTGACGATGATACTATCATCGTAGGTGGTGACTTGATGGAGAATCTGGACAACGATCTGGACAACTTCCTGAACGACCTGCTGAAAGAATAAAAAAAATACAGGATGAAAGAACTACCCGCTCCCCCATCCCAACAAAATAAAAAACCGTTGTACTCTCTTCTATCGAGTACAACGGTTTTTCTGTTTTTAACGGTCTTTCCGTTTATATCATCTAACCAATCTAAAAAGAAATTTTCTTTTTCTTACCTTTACTTTCGTTTCCTACACGGTCGAGAGCAGTTACTACATACACATATTTCTTACCACTCACATAAGGGATGCGATAGAAATTATCATAAGTTACTGCCTGGAGTGCAGAAACATCATTGAGATTTACCTTAGCTCCTTTCTCAAAACGGTAGATAGCAAAACGGTTCACCTGATCGCCCCACTTTTTCTTGCTAGCCTTAGGAGCCTTCCATACCAGCAGCGGACCTTTCTCGGTCCACATCAGCTTGACACCCTTTACCCCCTTTGGCGCCTTATTATCAAGGAAAGGCATAGAGGGTGGCAATGCTGGATACTTCCAATAATTGTTGCGGAGTGTATGTCCGATATTACCTACATTATCGGCAGCAGTCTGCGCATACCAGAGCACAGTGCCCTTCACATTATTCATCTGCTGATGCAAACGGTGCTTGGCAGGCAACTGATGACTGCGCGGATTGACTGGATCAGCAAACTTGGCTGTACGCTCTATATCTTCACCTATATATAATGGGCGGTTGCCAGCATGCTTATTCCACCAGGTTATGAGCGTCTTGTAATCGGCAGCACGATTGCCTATCTCCCAATAAATCTGAGGCACACAATAGTCTATCCAACCATTATTCACCCAAAGCAATACATCTGCATAAAGATCATCATAATTCTGGAGGCCGAAAGTTTCTGAACCATTAGGATCGGTACGCTTGTTGCGGTAGATTCCGAATGGAGAAACACCAAACTTGACCCAAGGCTTAACGGCATGAATGGATTCGCTGAGCTGCTTTACAAACCGGCTCACGTTATCACGGCGCCAATCACCTATGTTTCGCATGCCGCGCGACTGCTGGCGGAAGAGCTGCTGATCAGGAATCTGTCGTCCGGCCTCTGGATATGGATAGAAATAATCATCAATATGGAATCCATCAACATCATATCGGCTTACAATGTCCACAGCCACCTCGCAAATATAGTCGGCTGCAGCCTGCAACCCAGGGTTCAACAGCGTCAGCTTGCCATACTGAAAACAGAGATCAGGACGCCTCTTCACGATATTCTTCGGTGAAACCTGCTCATAGGAAGTTACGCTATGCTTGGCACGATAAGGATTAATCCAGGCATGAAGCTCCATGCCACGATTATGACACTGCTCTATCATCCACTGCAACGGATCCCAATAAGGAGAAGGAGCCTTTCCCTGCACCCCCGTAAGGAACTTGCTCCAAGGCTCTAAATCACTCTTATACAGAGCATCACACTCGGCTCGAACCTGAAAGATTATCGCATTCACGCCATCCTTCTGCAGTTCATCAAGCTGTCTGGTAAGCATCGCCTGGATCTGCTGCGTACTCTTGTCCAGATACTGTCCGTTAACGCACTGTATCCAGGCTCCACGAAACTCTCGTTTGTTCTGAGCCTTCATTGTTGCCGACGACATCAGTATCATTGCAACAACGAGCATCAAAATCGCTTTCAGTCTTTTCATCTGTTATCTGTTATTTATCAATTTCATTTTTTCCTTTTCATTCTACAGTTTGTTCTTCATCCCTCAGCTTCGGGAGTGAAATATGGTATCTTACAGCCAGCAATCGGATGGCGCAGACCACACTGAAAGCTACAATCACCGTAATATAGAGGCTCACACCCAGATAGCTCAATCCCCAATAAGCCAAACCACCGGCGACACAAGCCATCGCATAAATCTCCTTTCGGAAAATGACCGGCTCTTCATTAAGAAGCACATCGCGGATAACACCGCCTGCAGCACCCGTGATACAGCCCATGATGATGGCTACCCAAAAAGAGAAACCACATTCGAGCGACTTCTGGATGCCCGCAATATTGAAAAGCGCCAAGCCCAAGGTATCAAACAGAAACCAGGTATTGTCAAGACGCTTAAGATAGCGGTGGCAAGCAATCACTACCAACTGCGCAAACAGCGTACAAATCAGGTAGATAGGGCTCAACATCCAAAACGGACGCACACCAAGCATCACATCTCGTATGGTTCCACCACCTATGGCTACAGCCACACCACAAACAAAACCGCCCAGCCAATCATAGTGCTTACTTGCTGCCAGGCGAATGCCCGAAAGGGCAAAAGCAAATGTTCCGATGAATTCTATCACACTATGAAGCGTGAGCACGAATTCAGGATCGCCATGTATCATCATTTTCTCGTATCAGTTAGTTGTTCTAAATATCAATTTCTAATTATCTATATATCTATTCTAAATCACTAATTCTTGAATCTTTCTCCCCAACAGGTAACCATCCAGTTGTAGAGGCGCTCCTCGGAAGGCGAATGCTGCGCATGCCAGAAGCGGGCATCCTTCAGTTCGTCTGGCAGATACTGCTGCTCAGTGAAATGTCCAGGATAATCGTGAGGATACTTATATCCGTCATGATAGCCCAAATCTTTCATCAGTTTGGTAGGAGCATTGCGGATGTGCAGCGGAACTGGCAGATTACCCGTTTGCCGTACAGTAGCCAGCGCATCATTAATGCCCAGATAAGCACTGTTGCTCTTCGGACTCGTGGCAAGATACACCACAGCCTCAGCAAGGGCGATACGCGCTTCGGGCCACCCTATCTTCATCACCGTATCGAAGGCAGCATTGGCAAGCAGGAGTGCATTCGGATTGGCAAGTCCCACATCCTCAGAGGCACTAATCACAACCCTACGGGCTATAAACTGCGGGTCTTCTCCTCCTTCTATCATCCTCGCCATCCAATAGAGCGCAGCATCGGGATCGCTTCCGCGAATACTCTTGATAAAGGCTGAGATAATATCATAATGCATATCACCCTGTTTATCGTAAGCCAGCGGATTCTGTTGCAACTGCTCTTCTACCATCTTGTCGGTAATCACAATCTCTGAAGATCCGGCAGATTCTACCACCAATTCCAGAATATTGAGCAGTTTGCGGGCATCTCCACCACTATATCGCAGCAGCGCGCCCGTCTCTTCCAACTTAATATTCTTTTCTCTGAGTTCTACATCCTGCGTAATGGCACGATGCAGAAGCCCTTCAAGATCAGCCTTTTCAAGCGGTTTGAGAACATAGAGCTGACATCTGGACAACAGCGGCCGAATCACCTCGAATGAAGGATTCTCGGTGGTAGCACCTATCAGCGTAACAATACCCTTCTCTACCGCACCCAAAAGCGAATCCTGCTGACTCTTGGAGAAACGGTGAATTTCATCAATAAACAATATAGGAGAAGCCGAATTAAAGAATCTACCACTCTTTGCTCTTTCTATCACCTCGCGGACATCCTTTACGCCACTGGTCACCGCAGAGAGGGTGAAGAACGGCACCTTGATGGTCTGTGCCACGATTTGAGCAAGGGTAGTCTTGCCCACTCCAGGGGGTCCCCAGAGGATAAAAGAGGATATGCGCCCTGCATCAATCATCTTGCGCAGCACGGCCCCCTCACCTACCAAATGCTGCTGTCCTACATAGTCAGCAAGCGTGTGAGGTCTCATTCTTTCAGCTAATGGTTCACTCATAGTACGTGCAAAGGTAATGAAAAAAATCGAATTCCAAATAAAAAAGTGACCAAAAACACAAAAAAACAGCAAGAAAATTTGGATATATAAAAAGAAGTACTTACTTTTGCACACACAAACACAATTGAAGATGAATAAAGATAAAATATTAACACTGAAGAATGTTACTAAAAGTAGCATTTGGGAATTGCAGGAGAACGATGTGTTCCGTCTTTGGGAAGCAGCAGAAAAGGATGCTGACCTCAAGGATTACCAGAACAAGTATATTGCAGTGATCCGAAGCGCATTCGAAATGGAACCAGTGACGGTAGACCGTCCTGAAGTGATTGACAAACTGATGGCACGCGGCTTTAAGATTGGCACTTTCCGTATCAACGACAAGAAAGAAAAGTATGCCATCAAAAAGCGCCCTATCATGCGTGTTACTGATCTTACTTACGAAAATGTAAGTCACATCACCGCCAATAAGCTCATCGAACTCTTGGAGCGCAACTTTGGTGGTGGCTGGGAGAGTCTGCCTCAGAGCATCCAGGACATCATCGAAAGTAATTTCGACATCAGCACAACTACTCTTCCTGCTGACCGCCTGAAAAAGCCAGGAGGTCTGTACGAGAAAAAGCTCGCTGATGACTACGAAGTGCTCGTGGTACCAAAAGGTTCTTGGGTAGAAGCTATCTTTGCCAAGGAGAAGCCAAAGGTAGAAAAGGTTCGCATGAGATTCGAAGATGAGAATGATTTGAAACGCAACGACGACCTGCTCGACCCAGACGAGGATGAAGACGAGGATGCACCAGAAATCGAGGATCACTACAACGATCCAGATGAGGATGACGATGCATTCGATGACGACAAGCTTACTGAGGAAAGCTACCGTACTACCTTCGAAGACCCGGAGAACCTCGGTCTTGATGATGCAGAAGACGTAGCCGACGATGATTATTAATTCAGTTTATACATTATTATAATATAAAGAGAAATGAACGCATTAATTGGATTTGTTGCATTGATCGCTGTGGGCCTCGTAGGTTGGGCGATTGCAGAATTTAAGTACAAGGCTTTCACTTTCACCCGTTCAGAAAAGGATATCGAGGAAGAGAAAGAGCTTGAAGAGCAGAAACGCGCAGAGGGTTTCAAGGAGATGAACATCCGCGACATCATGCGCAAAAACTCAACCAATGGTTATAACGCAGTAGGTTAGTATTATGTTAATTTACCTATGCTTATGATACAGTATATCATCATAGCAATCATATTGGCGGCATGCGTCACGTATGCCGCCATTTGTATCTACAGCTCCATCAAACAAGCACGAGAGTGTAAAAACTATCAATGTTCAGGTTGCCCGTTCGTTGAGAAATGCCAAAAGAATAAAAAGAAAGAGGCTACTCAGCGGAAAGAACAAGAGTAGCTCTCATAAAAAGAGCTGCTAAAACTACTTTTACTGTCATGCAGCGAGGAAACCAGACAAAAAATAAAGCATTTCAGAACCCGTTCATTATGAGCAAGATACAAAGAAAGTGATTGTTTTAATTAAAAAAGTTGCATAAAAATTTGGTAGAACCAATAAAAAGTAGTACCTTTGCACTCGCAAATCAGAAATGATTATTCTACACAAGGTGTCTTAACCGAGCGGTTAGGTAACGGTCTGCAAAACCGTGTAGAGCGGTTCGACTCCGCTAGACACCTCATAAAAAAGGAAGTTCTTCAATAAGGACTTCCTTTTTTCATATCTACTCTCCCCCATTTTCATTCCTCATTTCTAGGTATTCATCAAAACCCCCATTTTTCGGTATTGCACAATTATAAAAATCTTCGTACCTTTGCAACCGTAAATGATAAACATCAGAACTGAGGTTATCCTACGAGTAGGAATTGCCCCTTGCCCCAAGCAATTCTGGTGAACGTTTGAAACTTTTAGATAATTGAGACAAAGATAGAAATTAAAATCTTGTTCGCTAATAGAAATAATTCATAATGTTTTTGTATAATATGAAAAGGGGTGCTTGTGAAAGTACCCCTTTTATGTATATCTACAAAGTTATTGGGAAAAGCCTGTTATTATTTGATTTTAGCACCAAATGACTTTACAAACTTAATCTTCTTGCCTTTTGCGATGATTGGCTTCTTCCATTCACCACCCAAAATACGGATAACAGCCTTCTTGCCTACAGGAACCGCATCTACAGCCTTCTGCAAATCCATGAAATTGCCTCGACCTTCTGCAGAGACTACATAATCATAATGGCAGACATGAGACTTCAGCGCTGACACCTGCTCAGCTACAGCATCAGCAAGCGCACCGGCAACCACACGTGCACCATATACATTATAATGGGTATTATCTTTCTTACCCTTAGGAACCTGCGGATTCTCGCCAGGCATAAACCACATATGTAATTTGCGGCTGCCTTCAATACCCATGCCCGTTTCTATATCGTGGGTAATCTTGGTAGCATCAACAAATGGAACATTCAGCTGCTTTGCTACACTGCGGGGAGCTATCACATAAGCTCCGTGGGTGTCGATAAGCGTATCACTATTAATCTGTTCCTTTCCATCATATACTTTATTGCGAAGCTTCTCGTCATCATCATTCTTCAATTCTGCAGAATAATAGCAGCGACGAACCACCGCATTGAACAGTACAGGATTGCCACCCTTGGCACGAGTCTCATTTACAAACCTGGCAAGGTTTGCATCAAAAGTAGATCCCGGATCAGTATGACGGTCAGGCATTGGCTTCTCATCGTTATGCCCAAACTGAATAAACACATAATCACCTGGCTTTATTCTATCTAAAACCTTTTTCCATCTTCCTTCATTGATAAAGCTCAAAGAAGAACGACCATTAACAGCATGATTGTCAACAATCACCTTGTCATCAAAAAAGCCCTGTAATACCATACCCCATCCTCGCTCAGGACTATTCCTAAAACCGTCTTTCTCGGCAGCAGTAGAATCACCTATTACAAAAATCGTTGTTGTCTTCGTACTGGATGTCATCAGCAATGCCAGCATGAATACACATAAAATAGCTTTAATTTTTTTCATTTGTCCGTAGTTTTTAGAATTTACTATAATTATAGATTTGCATACGTGATAACATATAAAAAGCTCTCGCCCTGCCGTACTGCATATTCACATATACGAGCACGAGAGGACGAGAAAGAGAGTATTAATATTTATTTACTTTGGCTATCAATTCCTCGGCAGTAACCAAGGTCTGTTCGCCAGTTTCCATATTCTTAAGCGTAACCTTGCCCTGAGCCATCTCATTCTCACCTGCAAGCACCACAAACGGAATATTCTTGGCATTGGCATAGCTCATCTGCTTCTTCATCTTCGCCTTATCAGGGAAGATTTCGGTACGGATACCGGCTGCACGAGCTGCACTTACTATAGGCAGGCAGTAAGCTGTCTCCTTTTCACCGAAGTTGATAAACAGTACCTGAGTAGCATTTACAGCCTCCTTCGGATAAAGGTCGAGCGCACCTAACACATCATAAATACGGTCAGCGCCAAAACTGATACCAACACCGCTCAAACCTGGCAAACCGAAAATGCCGGTGAGGTTGTCGTAACGACCACCACCTGTAATACTTCCCATTGGAGTATCAAGCGCCTTCACCTCGAAGATAGCACCTGTGTAATAGTTCAAGCCACGAGCCAGAGTAAGATCCAGTTCTATCTCGTTGTTCAAGCCAAGAGTCTTCAAGGTATCGAGGATAAACTTGGTTTCTTCTACACCCTTTAAACCAACTTCTGAACTTTCGAGAACCTTCGCAATCACTTCAAGTTTCTCATCATTAGTTCCTGACAATGAGATGATTGGCTGCAACTTTTCAATGGCATCTTCTGAAATGCCGTCATTTCGCAACTCTTCGTTTACATTGTCAAGTCCGATTTTATCAAGCTTATCGATGGCTACTGTGATATCTACAATCTTCTCAGCCTCGCCGATAACCTCTGCAATACCGGTAAGAATCTTGCGGTTATTAATCTTGATGCATACACGAACACCAAACTTGGTGAACACGGTATCAACAATCTGCATCAACTCGACCTCATTCAGGAGAGAATCAGAGCCAACCACATCGGCATCACACTGATAGAACTCACGGTAACGTCCTTTCTGAGGGCGGTCTGCACGCCATACTGGCTGAATCTGATAACGTTTGAAAGGCATCTGCAACTCCTCGCGGTGCTGCACTACGTAACGTGCGAAAGGAACTGTCAGGTCATAACGAAGACCCTTCTCACAAAGTTTCGCTGCTAATTTGAGTGATCCGAGAGAATGAATATCCTCATCGCTCACCTTATTCATATAGTCGCCTGAATTCAATATCTTAAAAAGCAGTTTATCACCCTCTTCACCATACTTGCCCATCAAGGTCTGAAGGGTTTCCATGGCTGGGGTCTCAATCTGCTGGAATCCATAAAGAGCATACACTTCCTTGATGGTGTTGAAGATGTAGTTGCGTTTCGCCATCTCAACAGGACCAAAATCTCTCGTGCCCTTTGGTATACTTGGTTTCTGAGCCATTTATTAATGTTTAATATGAATGTTAAATGTTTAATGTCTAGCGTAATGCAAACCCCTCAAAGTAAACATTAAACACTAAACATTAAACACTATATAATTTATTTGCGTACAATAGTCTGAGCACGGTCTGGACCGATAGAAATGATACCGATCTTAGTCTCAAGGAACTCTTCTACGAAAGCAATATAATCCTTGAACTCCTGTGGGAACTGATCTTCAGATGTGAACTTAGTCATATCTGTCTTCCAGCCCTTGAACTCCTTATAAACAGGTTCTACATCATCGATTTCGTATGGGAAATCTGTTGTAACAGAACCATCCTTCAACTTATATGCCACGCATGCCTTGATGGTATCGAAGCCATCGAGCACGTCGCTCTTCATCATGATAAGCTCAGTAACACCATTCACCATAACAGAATACTTGAGTTGTACAAGATCACACCAGCCACAACGACGCTCACGACCGGTAACAGCACCATACTCATGACCGAGGTCACGGATCTTGGCACCAGTTTCATCGAAAAGCTCTGTAGGGAATGGACCTGCACCAACACGTGTACAGTAAGCCTTCATGATACCATAAACATTGCCGATGCGGTTAGGGCCGATACCCAGACCTATGCAGGCACCTGCACAGATAGTATTAGAAGAAGTAACGAACGGATAAGAACCGAAATCAACATCGAGCATAGTACCCTGAGCACCCTCGCAGAGGATATCCCTGCCAGAACGGAGCACCTTATTGATTTCTACCTCGCTATCGATAAGTTTGAACTGCTTCAAGTATTCGATGCCCTCCATCCAGGTCTTCTCAACCTCTGTAATATCGAAGTCGGTATAACCGAGACTTGCGATGGTTTTGAGATGAGCAGCCTTGTGAGCAGCATACTTCTCCTCGAAATTGTCAAGGATATCGCCTACGCGAAGACCGGTACGGCTAACCTTGTCAGTATAAGTAGGACCGATACCCTTACCAGTAGTACCTACCTTGTTCTTTCCCTTAGAAGCCTCGATAGCAGCATCGAGTACACGGTGAGTAGGCATGATGAGATGTGCCTTCTTAGAGATGTAAAGACGGCTCTTCAAATCATGACCGCTCTTCTCAAGATCCTTAGCCTCACCCATAAAGAGGTCTGGAGCCAAAACCACACCATTGCCGATGATGTTCACCTTACCACCCTGGAAAATACCAGAAGGGATAGAGCGAAGCACATACTTCTCGCCCTCAAACTCCAATGTATGTCCAGCATTAGGACCACCCTGGAAACGAGCAATGACATCATACTTAGGGGTCAACACGTCAACCACCTTACCTTTACCTTCATCGCCCCACTGCAAACCCAGCAGGACATCTACTTTACCTGTGTTCATTTTTTATCTTTTTATCTTGATACTTATTCTTTTTTGCGTTTGCGAGTCATCTTGCTTTGACAGCCGCTGCATACGCCAT
>OGYR01000474.1_pt1 | contig 23549 bp, 32 predicted proteins | sample 1576661 | NCBI WGS metagenome assembly OGYR01 (sample SAMEA3541490, study PRJEB24748) | human gut metagenome | biome: human gut; feature: human-associated habitat; material: faeces | place: China | collected 2012
ATTTTCGAGGGAGTCCTGTTTGCTGTACGCATTTTTACTCGGCTATCTGCCGAGTATTTTTTGCGATTTTGGAGAAAAACCTATTGACTTTTATTTGCAGGACTCCTTATATCATAGTATAGCACATGGCAGCGCAAACATACAAGAAAAATACGGAGGACTTCAAAAAAGAAATTACAAATCCATCCCACCGAAAGGAGGCCGCGCCCCATGGCGACCACACGCATCATCTCCGTGCACGTTAATCAGGGCAAGACGATTGCCGACTGCCTGACTGACCGCATCGACTACTCCAAGAATCCAGAAAAGACGCAGGGCGGCGAGCTGATCTCCTCCTACGAATGCGACCCGAAAACCGCCGACGCCGAGTTCCTTTACTCCAAGCGCCAGTACCAGACCATCACCGGGCGGGAGCAGCGGCACAACGTGATTGCCTATCAGGTGCGCCAGTCCTTTAAGCCCGGAGAGATCACGCCGGAGGATGCGAACCGCATAGGCTATGAGTTTGCCGAGCGGTTTCTGAAAGGACGACACGCCTTTTTCGTCGCCACGCACACCGACAAAAAGCACATCCATAATCACATCATCTGGAACTCCACAACGCTGGACTGCAAGCACAAGTTCCGCGATTTTCTCTGCTCCGGCAGGGCGGTGGCAAGGCTCAGCGACGCCATCTGCACCGAGCATCGGCTCTCCGTAATCGCCGATCCGAAGCGCGGGAAAAATCACTACGGCAAGTGGCTGGGCGACAAGGCGAAGCCCATCCATAGGGAGCTGCTCTGCGGCCTCATCGATGCGGCGCTTTTGCAGAAGCCCGACGGCTTCGACGCGCTTTTGAAGCTGCTGGCGGAGGCAGGCTGCGAGGTCAGGCGGCGCGGCGATACGTTGTCCCTGCGGCACCCGGACCGCAAGGGCTTTATCCGCCTGTCCTCCATCAACGGCTATTCGGAGGACGCGCTGCGCGCCGTTCTCGCCGGAGAAAAGGAGCATACGCCGCGCAAAAAACGGACGCAGGCCACGCGGAAAAAGAATACGCTGCTCATCGACATCGAGGCGAAGCTACAAGCGGGAAAGGGCGTGGGCTACGAGCGCTGGGCAAAGGTGTTCAACGTCAAGCAGATGGCGCAGACCTACAATTATCTCCGGGAGCATGGGCTGCTGGACTACGGGGAGCTGGAGGAAAAAGCCACTACCGCCACGGAACGGTTCCACGCGCTGTCTGCACAGATCAAGGCGGCGGAGGGACGCATGGCGGAGATCGCCGTGCTGAAAACCCACATCATCAACTACGCCAAGACCCGCGACGTTTACGCGGGCTACCGCAAGGCCGGTTACTCGAAAAAGTATCTTGCAGAGCATGAGGGCGACATTCTGCTGCACAAGGCGGCGAAGAATGCCTTTGACGAGCTGGGCGTCAAAAAGCTGCCCTCCGTCAAGAGCTTGCAGGAGGAATACGCCAAGCTGCTATCGGAGAAAAAGACGGCGTATGCCGCCTACCGGCGTTCGCGCGATGAGATGCGCGAGCTGCTGCTCCACAAGCAGAACGTGGATCGTATGAGGCTTTGCATGAAGCCATCATCTCGCCGGAGGTATGGAATGAAGTGCAGGCCATCAACCGGGAAAGGACGCGGCTCTCGGCGGACAACGCGCCGCCGAAGCCCTTCCTGTTCACCGGCAAGCTCATCTGCGCCGACTGTAAAGCACCCCTTCAGGGCAACCGGGAGACGCAGCGCCGCAAGAACGGCACGTCCAAAAAGTACGTTTCCTATTTCTGCTCCCGTTATACAGCCTCCGGCTACGGCGCGTGTTCCAGGCACACCATCTATGAGATGACGCTGACGGAGCTTGTATTGAGCGAGATCCGCGCCCATGCCGAGGCGCTGGAACTGGACGAAGCTGCCATGCTGGACAGGCTGCAAGCGCAGCGCACCGCCGCAGACGCAGAGCGTCAGGAAAGCGTCCGGCAGGAGATTGGGAAGCTGCGCCGCCGCGTCTATGAGCTGGAGCAAATGACCGCCAAGCTCTATGAGGACAAGGTTTGCGGCAGCATCAGCGCAGTGTCCTTCGCTGTACTGCTTGAAAAGACCGAGCAGAAGCGTCGCCAGCGAACCGACCGGCTGGATACGCTTCTTGCGGAAGTCAGGGAGTATGAGCAGAGCGCCGCAGACATTCAAAGCTGGGCGGCAGTCGTCCGAAAGCACCTGCATATATGGGAGCTTGACCGTGAAACGGTGGACGAGCTGATCGACCGCATTGAGGTCGGAGAAAAGACCGTCGTTGATGGGAAAAACGTCCGGGACATCAAAATCTATTACCGCTTTGTCGGCAATATCTGAACGGAGGTCAGATCATGGATAGCAGCAAAAGCAAGTGTGTGGTATTATATTGCCGGGTAGCAACGCAGGCGCAGCTTGACGGCGATCACACGCTGGAAGCACAAAGCGCCCGGCTGCATGAGCAGGCCGAGCGGCTGGGCTATGAAATTGTGGGAGAAGTCAGCGAGTATGAAAAAGGAACTACGCTTGACCGCGACGGCTGGAAAAGGGCTTGTCAAGAGGCGGTGGAGCAAAAGGCGGATATTCTCCTTGTTGCCGATCTTACACGGATAGCGCGCGATCCAATCCTTTGGATGCAGGCTTTGCGCGAGTTGAGCGGCAAGGGCGTCTGGATTCAGTCCGCAGCTGAACCGGATGCGTTTCGGGTAGATCCCTTTTTTCAGCTATGGCTGCCGCCGGGAATCCAATGGCAATTCACACTCCATGAACTATGGAAAACTTACCGCAGGAACAACGAAAACAGCGATTGATACAGTCAAAACCGTCCGAAAAGGGAGAAATCATTACTTACCTTTCCCGAATGGGAGATGTTCTTGATGATATTGCGGAAGGGAGTGAACTCATTATCCTCCTGGTTGCTGTCCACCCCATCATTAACTGCGATAAAATGAACATCATGCTCCGGGAAGAAAATTTCACTATTATAGACAAGAGCACAAAAAGGATAGGTACGGTGGGGATTAACCCGTCAGATTTTCCATTCAATTTCTACCTTTTCATTTGTTGCCCGGATGACCGTTATCAGTGCGTCCACCACCTGCCTCTTGTCCTCAAAGCTGACATTCTCCCAGTCATCCAGATACCCGGAAATGCTTTCCATCTTCTCCATCGGCACAGCGTCCGCAGAGAGTTTTGCAATCTCATTGGCAATGGACTGCCGCCTTGCGTCCAGCTCCTCAATTTTGCTGTTGGCATAGGAAAGCAAAACAGGGCTTGCGCCCGTCAGCGTGTCAAGCAGCTTTTCAATCTCGCTTTCCACCTGCGCCAGTTCCAGCCGCTTTGCCGCCAGCTTCGGGGAGATTTTCGCCGCTTTTTTCCGGCCTGTCAGCGTCTTAAAATCTTTCAGCTTTTTAACCATCGCCCCATAGACTACCGCTTCCAGTTCGTGAAGCTTCACGCACCCGCAGCCGGGACACGCCTTGCTGTCCGCATGGACGGTGCAGCGCAGGTAAAGAATACCGTTGGAGTGCGCCGACATGAGCGCATAGCCGCATTTCCCGCATTTGATTTTTCCCGCCATCCATGTGTTCCGGGCTTTCCTTGCGGGCTGGTAGGTGTGGCTGGCAAGCAGCTTCTTCCGGCATTTCAGCCACAGCTCCGATGGGATAAACCCCTCATGTGGAGCCAGTACCAGCGTCTGTCCTTGCAGGTGCTTGTGCTTGTCCTCTGTATTCCCCTTGCCCTGATAGTAATAGCAGCCATTTGTCCCGGCAAAGTCGGCGGCGTCATTGTAAATATCCGTCCCCTGGCTTTTGTAAAACTCGTATATGTCGAGGTCAGCCATGACATAAATCGGGTTTCGGAGAATAACGCTCAAAGTAGCCCTTGACAGCGGCCTGCCATGATAAGTACGCATACCGTCCGCCGTCAGCTTCTTTGTAATGTCATGCAGCGATACCTGCGGGTCAGCGTACATCTCATACATCTGCCGGACAAAGGCCGCTTCGGTTGGCTCTATTACCAGCTTCTTTGTGCGCACCCCGTCCATCACATAAGGCTCTGTCCGAAATCCGTAGGGCGTTTTGCCGCCCATTTTGAAGCCCCGCTGACAGCGGGAGTACCATGCATCCTGCACCCGCTTCTGTATCGTTTCCCGTTCAAGCTGGGCGAACACGATACAGATATTCAGCATCGCCCGCCCCATCGGGGTGGAGGTGTCAAACTTCTCCGTAGAGGACACAAACTCCACTTCGTACTTTTGGAAGAAGTCCATCATCTTCGCAAAGTCGAGAATGGAACGGCTGATACGGTCGAGCTTGTAAACCACCACTTTCCGCACAAGGCCGCTTTCAATATCCTGCATAAGCTGTTGGAATTGTGGACGCTCCGTATTTTTCCCGGAATACCCTTTGTCCTTGTACTCTTTGCAGTTCCCGCCTTTCAATTCGTATTTGCAAAATTCAATCTGGCTTTCAATGGAAATGCTGTCCTTTTTGTCTACCGATTGCCTTGCATAGATTGCGTCTATTCTGTTATTCATTTTGTCGCTCCTTTTCTCAAAAAAGAAACGGAGCTGCTGACAGCCTTATTATACCGCCAGCAGCCCCGTAAATCAACGATGGCTTCGGAAAACCTTACGCCCCGGCTTCCTCTTTCTGCCGCTTATCGGCATATTTGCGGAACACCTCATAAAGCTGCTGCTCCAGTTCCCGGCGTTTGGCCACTTCCTGCTCCGGCGTGAACACCGGGGAGAGGTTTTCCAGCGGGATTTCTTTTCCCTGAAAAGTCACGACCTCTGTTTCTTTTTTGTATCTGATATGCTCCATAGAACCTCCTGTATTCAATTTTCAAGGTACAATGCCGCACAGGGACGGCGTAAAAATCTGCTTATAAAATCACCTTTCCTTTGTGTGCCGCTGTTGCCGCTTCAACTCCGCCAGCACTTCCGGCGGGATACGATCAACCAGCCTTTGCATATTGTCCAGTTCGCTTTTCAGCTTTGCCCGTTCCATTGTGTCTTTCATCTTGCCTTTTTCGCTGGCCTTTGCCCTTGCTTCCAGCTTCTCGTTTTCCGCTAACAGGTCATTGATCGTGACCTTGTACTTTTTCAGTTGGCCGGAGAAGTCCTCCATCCGGGGAAACCACTTCTTGAGTAGGGAGAGGGCTTCCTCTTTCTTCTTTCCGGCATTCAGCGGGTTAATGCCGTCCAGCGTGGCTTCAATGGCTCTTGCCTGTTTGGATAGATTGACTGCCTGCTTGAACAGACGGGTGGGGATATGCTTCCTGCCTGTCTTGCTGGCACTTTCCCCACGCTCCAAGTCAGGATATTTCTCCACCATATAGGCGTGAAAATCGTCCTGCCATTTTGTGAGGTTGGCTCTGTTCCCTATAATCTCCTTTGCACACAGGCGGTTGTCCTTTGTCAGCGGAACAAAGGTCAAATGTAGGTGGGGCGTTTTCTCGTCCATGTGTACCACCGCTGACACGATATTTTCCCGGCCTACCCGCCCGATGAGGAAGTCTGCCGCCCTCTGGAAAAACGCTTGTATCTCCTTTGGCGACTTCTTCTTGAAAAACTCCGGACTGGCGGTAATGAGCGTATCTACAAACCGGGTGCTGTCTTTCCTTGTACGGCAACCGGCCTGTTCGATACGGTTTTGAATAAAATGATAGTACCTGCCTTCCGGCTTGACGATATGGAAGTTGTATTTGCTCCGGCTGGTGTCAATGTCGGGATTGCTGGCGTATTGTTCTTTCTGTCTTTCGTGATGGGCTTCCAGCGGCCTTGCCGGGTTGCCCTTGTGTTTCTCAAACCGCAAGATTGCGTGTTGTGCCATTCTGCTCCTTTCCCCGTTCCATTCTTTTCCAGCGGGTTTTCCACAGGGAAAATCCCGCTGAAACTATCTCTGATAGGATTGGAATGGAATAGATATAAATAAAATCGTTTTAATCTCTGTATTTCTATATACCGTCCGGTTTTCGTACTTCAAGAGGATTGATTATCGTACTCTATGAGTGCGGTTTTCAGTCCTCCGGCGTTCCATAACCGGATTTCTTGAAGTCGGTGTTTGAAACCGCTTCATAGGATTTTGGATAAATGCGGTTGGGTTTTCCACAGCCCTGCTTCTGAATCTCCACCAGTCCGGCGTATTGCAGCTCCCGCAGGGTGCTGACCGCTTTCTGCCGTCCGCAGTGAAGCAGCTCCACTACCTCGTTGATGGGATAGTAGAGGTAAATCCGCCCGTATTCGTCCGCCCAGCCGTTTTTTCGGGATAGGTCTGTCCGGCGCAGGATAAAGGCATACAATATCTTTGCCTCGTTGGACAGGGGTTTGAATGTGGGGGCTTCAAAGAGGAAATTCGGGAGCCGGGTGAAGCTGACCGATTTCTCCGGTTGATGAATATAAATCGTGTTTGTCATAGTGTGTTTTGTGGACAGTTAGAAGCCCGTTTTCCGGGGCGGGCGATACTTTATACCACCTGCCCCGTTTTGGGGCTTGCAAAGCCTGATAAATCAAGGCTTTTTTCACTCCTAACTGTCCACAGCAGACCTCCTTTTCCGTTCACTTTCTGTTTTCTGCCGCCTGTGAACTCTGGCGGCACAGCCGGGGCAGTATTTTGCCCGGTTGGATTTGGGGACGAACACTCTGCCGCAGACCGCACAGCGTTTCAAGTCTTTATCCTGGAAAATCTCCGCTTCCAGCGTCCCGTCCAGCGGCAAAACCGCCCAGCGGAACCACTTACAGCAGACCGAGAAAGAAACCGTCTGCGGGCAGGTGCAGGTGTCCCCATCGTCAAGGACAATGCAGTTGCCGTCCTCACAGCAACAGCACTCCCGGCGGATCAGGGCGTTTGCCTGTTTCCTCTGTGCCGGTGTCATGCGGTAAAGGGAACTGTCCTGCTTGCGCTCTATGGGCGGCAGTCGTTTATATGGGTTCTCTCTCATGTGTTTCCTCCATTTTGCTTTCCGTTGCCGCTCTCCCCGAAAAGGCTTCCTGCCCCATTCCTGCGGCGTGTTCCGGCGTTGGCACGCTCCCCACAGCTTCGGGACAAGTTGTCCCGAAGTGACCTCTGGACAAAGTGTCCAGAAGTTGGCTCCTTGCGGTGCTTCCCCTGCCGGGGTATTCCTTTTCGGACGGTCATTTGGTTTTCAAGGTGCAGCTCATCGATGAACTACCCTAAGTCTACACCTAAATGACCGCCCATCCCGTATATCCGAAAGGTAGGAAATCCGCCCAAAAAACTGCCTATTTCCAAGCTCTCGGAATTGTGGTAGAATGAAAGAAACGATAAGCTGACAAGGAGGGTGAGCCATGAAAATGCCAACAGAAAAAATTGATACGGCTATGTTTGCCCCCTGCGGCATGAACTGTTTGGTTTGCTATAAACATTGTTATCATAAAAAACCGTGTGCCGGTTGCTTAAACAGTGATATAGGAAAGCCGGAGCACTGCCGTAAATGCAAGATAAAAGATTGTATCAAGGGCAAAGGACTGTCCTATTGTTTTGAGTGTACCGACTACCCTTGCAAGCTGATAAAAAACCTTGAAAAAAGCTACAACAAAAGGTATCAGACGAGCCTCATGACGAATAGTGAGTTTGTTCGCCAGCACGGTTTGGAAAGGTTCATGGAACAGCAGAAAGAGAAATATACTTGTTCAAAATGTGGGGGTATCATTTCTATCCATGACAGAGAGTGTAGCGAGTGTCAAGAAAGCATGAAATAAGCATAAGGGGGTGTGCGAATTGGCGTTGACAATACAGGAACGCTTAAAAGACCTGCGTGTAGAGTGCGGCCTGACATTGGAGCAGCTTGCAGAGCAGACACATCTCTCTAAATCTGCTTTGGGTAGTTATGAAGCGGACGATTTTAAGGACATCAGCCACTATGCCCTTATCAAGCTGGCGAAGTTTTACGGCGTGACCGCTGATTATCTGCTGGGATTGACCGAAACAAAAAATCACCCAAACGCTGATCTTGCAGACCTGCGTTTGAGTGATGATATGATTGAACTATTGAAAAGCGGACGGCTGGATAATTCCCTGTTGTGTGAGTTAGCAACACACTCGGATTTCCCCCGGCTCATGGCTGAACTTGAAATCTATGTAAACGGCGTAGCGACAAAACAGATACAGGGTGCCAATGCCATTGTAGACGCTATGAGCGCAACCATTATGAAACGGCACAATCCCGGTTTGACCGACCCGCAGTTAAGACAGCTAATTACCGCCCACATTGACGAGGACAGTTTTTGCCGCTACGTGATACAGCAGGATATAAACAAGATAGCCCTTGACCTGCGGGAAGCCCACAAGGACGATTTTTTCAGCGTCCCGGAGGATAACCCGCTGAAAGGATTTTTACAGGCCGCAGACGAAGCCGCCAGCGAGGACGGCGACCCGGAGCAAGCGTCTTTGGCGTTTATCTGTAAACGGCTTAAATTGAATTTGAAGAAGCTGTCAGAGGACGAAAAGAAGTGGCTGAAAAAGATTGCGGAGAAATCGGACTTGCTGAAAAATCCAAACCCACAGCGGGGGCGAAAGTAAAGGGATAAATCGGGATTTGACGAAGGCGTGTATATGAAAAAGTAACTTCCAGTTTGCCAGAGAAAGGTATGGTGAGCGAATGAGAATATTATACGAACTTTCATGGTTATGGGAGACGCTGGTTATTGCGCTTGCGGTTGCGGCTGTTTGCGTGGTTTGTGCCATGCTAATCTGTAAGGCAGTAAAGAAGAACCTCAGCAAAAAGACGGCGGCAGTTATCGGCGCAGCAGCGTTTGCGGGCGCTGTTTTGGCAGTCATTGTGATTGCCCGGACTCCGATGCCGCTTTGATTAAACGGGATGCTTGATTGTCTGTGCATAAGTACAACTTCAAGTTTATCGAGGAAATAGCAAAGCCAGTCGAGCCAGTCAACGGTCAAGATGAACGGTGCATTTCATGCGCCGCCGTTGACAGTCCCGCCCGACTTTGCTAAAGGATAATCAAGGCGGGAAAGCCCTAAAATGGCTTTCCCGCCCATTCAGATTTTGAGAAAACGAGAGCCGCCGCAATCTTCTGACCATCGTGACCACAAGCGGCAACATCGGGGCAAGCTGTCCAAACTTTTACGGGGAACGATGGACGGGGACTTTCATATACGCCCTATCTGCTGTTGAAACCAGCCCCGCATTTGTGGCAGCACCCGCCCACAAATCCAAGCCTGTTTTCCTGCCGCTTCAAATGCCCTTGCCCTATCCGGCGGCAATGGCGTTTTCACGGCAACGCAGACAAAGCGTATAACACACTACACTTTGCGAGCAAAGTCGTGTGCCAAGGGGCAAGCCCCTTTGGAAACCCCTGACAACAAAACAGGCTGAATATTCCGCACTTTCCCGGTGCTTGATACTCAGCCTTTATTTGTTGTCAGCAGCCCGTTTCTCGGTCTGCCTTTTGTGCTCTTGTCCATAATGTTTCCGTGTACATTCCCACCTGCAGATAATCACGGCCCAGACGGGACATATCTTTTACAATGACCCGCTTGACCTTCCCGGTTTCCACATCAGCGATCATGCTCTGGAAACCGGCCCGGTTAAACGTCGTCCCTGAGACGCTATCATCAATATAGAACTGGAGATTCGTGTATCCTCTGTCCAGCGCATACTTTTTGAGGATTTTTTTCTGATTGATAATACTGTTGCTGTCGCCCTCCTGTTTATCATCTTGGGATAACCTGCAATACAGGGCAGTTATTTCTTCCTGGTTCAAAACTGCAAAAGGAAAACTGTTTGCGGCAGGGCGGGTGTTTGACTGTAACATTACAACCTCCTTATCCGGCAGTCAAACAGGCAATGCTTTTTCCAACTCTATTATACCGCGCTGCCTGGGAACTGTCTGCTGCCTTTCAGGAATTTACGGGCTTTTTTCGGAGGTCGTTTCGGATCAGGCGTCTCACTTTGGAAACTGCGTCCTCCGTGGCGTCGGGTCTGGAATGGGATTTTACAACATAAGTTGTATTCCCGATTTTATATTCACGCACCATTGATGGCGCGGTTGATTTCTCGTTCTGCATAATTTCACCCTTTCATATACAAAACCAATCGTCAAGTTATAAAAGAGGCAAAAAACGGACGGCTGCCGGCACAGCTCCACGGGAGTCTCACCCCGGCCCATGCTTGTGGGTGCGGCGCGCAATGCTTTGTGGGCGTTCAACGCGCGAGAATCTTTAACCTGCCCTGTATGTCATCGCCCGCAGGACGCCACGCCTGCTTTGCTGCCAGTGTTTATCGCTCGCTCCCAGAGAGAGGTCATGGCGCACCGGACGCATAGCTCGATACAGGACAGAACGTATCCGTCTGCCTTATACTGCGCCGGCGGCCTCCCGCCGGGCTTTCTTTGTCAAGGTCCGTCAGGCTTCATGCCGGACCATCGGGACAGTGAAAGGGAGAAGAAGCCTGTCCCAAAGGTTTTAGACCGGCAATACCTTGAAGCCTGTTACAATGCTATGGATCAGCTTTGCTTCAAGCCTGAGCCGCATATCTTCATCGACGCACAGATATGTATTACCGTAATCGTCTTTCAGCGGCCTGGTTGCAAGCGCCCGGATATAACTCTGATAATGGGCGACTACAGCGGCAAGGGCGTCCTCGTCGCCATTCACAGCCGCCAGGATCACAGGAACCGGGATTGGCTTCACTCGTCCGGCCATTCAAATCCCTCCTTCACCAGATACTCGCGCAATTCTTTCAGTGTAGCACGCCGCCGTTTCGATACGGTCTGATGGACGATGTTCAGCTTTTCGCTGATCTCACGGTCCGTCATTCCCAGGAAGTAGGACAGAAGGATCACATCCCGCTTGCCTTCCGGCAGCTGCGCTAAGGCGTCGGCCAGAATGTTGCCGTTCACAACAACCGGGAGTCCCTGCACGTCAAAGACATATTCGTCCATAAAGTGCTTGTCCCATACGGCGGTCTGTTCCAGCTCGGAGGCGGTCAGCTCGCCCAGGGATTTTTCCTGGTCCCGGAGGCGGGCATATTCACGCTGGATATGCCGGGCCTCATTCTTCAAAACCTTGACACAGAAAGCGCCAAACTGATTCTGAATACGCTGCTCATAGGAGTCTTTCATTTTCTCACCTCCCTTCGCAGCCCGCAGGTGCGGGGGTGGTGATTTCCTCCCTTTCGCCTCAGTAATCCAGGGATGGCAATTTTGGCAACCGCGAAAGGAAGAAAATTTTTATGAAAGGCTCCGCTGTATGACGGAGGCTCGCATAAACAAAAAAAGGCGCCCGTCTGCAAAATGCAGAAAGGCGCAAAGGAATTATTTAAGCTATTTACATGATTATATAATTCATAATAATAGGCAACTGGTCCCGGTGATGGCCGGGCTTTTTTTGACAGGTAGATTTCTGTCCTAATTTGTCGAAACGCTCTTTGCTTCATGGCGGCTCCCTCCTAAAGCCGCCGATCTTGCCAGCGTCAGGGCGTCGTTTCTTATGAGGGCATAAAAGAACGGCGGTCTTGATTTCTCAAAACCGCCGATGGGTATAAATGCAAAATGAGCGCACGAAACTGCCTGCCCCAGCAACGGTTTTTTCTTTCCCCGTCAGGCGGGGCAGGATAGTTTGAAATATTCGATTTAATCTTGTTCTTGTGCGGCTGCCTCTTTCAGCCGCGAAAAACTCTCATCGCTAATGATGTGTTCAATCCGGCAGGCGTCGGCCTCCGCTGTCCTGGGGTCAACGCCTGCGGCGATAAGCTGCTCGGTAAAAAAGCAATGACGCTCGTAGATTTTTTCGGCAACCTCGCGGCCCACATCAGTCAGATGAAGAAAGTGATCTTCGTCCATTGTAAGAAAGCCGCCGTCCCGCAAGGTAGCCACCGCATGGCACACGCTTGGCTTTGACACCTCCATGTGCCGGGCCACATCTACGGAGCGTACCATACCGAGTTTCTTTTGGAGAACAAGGATAGTTTCCAGGTAGTCCTCCCCGGACGCATGAAGTATCAGTTACTCTCACCTCCTATCTGCTATAAATAGTGCAGTTATAGATCATAAATTTGGTTATTTTCCAGTCTAAGACAACGGTCACAAGCTGATTCAATCAATTCAAAATCATGGGTAATAACTAAAACAAAATAGTCCTTTTCCGCCAGCGCTTTAAGCGTTTTACTGACTCGAAGCATATTGTCATAATCTAATCCACTCGTAGGTTCATCAAAAATCAGAACCCTCTTATTGGATAAAAGGGCAGTAACAACTGCCAGTCTTTGCTTTTGTCCACCTGATAAAGTCTGCGGATGTTTTTCCCTGAATTGATAAAGGTCAAATTCTTTCAGCAACTCATTAACATCTGCTTGTGAAGCCATACTACCTAAAAAACATTCCGCTTCAACACTTTCAGCAAACAGTTGATGATTTACATCCTGCATAACCAAATAGCTTATCCTTCGACGTTGCTTGGCTAATAGTTTCCCTTCATCTAAAAAAATGTCACCGGTTGCCTCTTTATGTAATCCGCATAAACATCTTGCAAGCGTGGTTTTGCCAGCACCATTACGTCCTGTCAATGCAGTAACTTCGCCTGAATACAATGTAAAATTCAAATCACTGGCAACACACTTCCTCTCGTAAGCCAAATACAAATTTTTGAATTCAAGTTTGTGCGAAGCTCCATCGTGTTTGCTTTTGGCTGAAAAGGCTGATTGATTTTCTAATTGTCTAAGTCCTCGATAACGTCTCCATTCATCACTTTTTTGGTAGAATGATGTTGCTTCATATTCTTCGATCAGTTTGCCGTTTTCAAAAAGGAAAATTCGATCAACAAGTGACTTTAGCCAATTTAAACGATGTTCCGCTATTAATATAGTTTTGCCGCAGGCCTTTAATTTACCAATGATTTTAGCAATTTGTGCAGTAGCGTCCATGTCTAAGTTAGCTGTCGGTTCATCTAAAACTATGATTTCTGGATTTGTAGCATAGGCACAGGCAAAAGCAATACGTTGTTTTTCACCTCCAGACATTGCAAACATACTTTTCCCGAGCAATGGTTCGAGTTCCAATTCTACGATTGTCTTTTTAAGTCTCGTTTCGACTTCTTCAAGAGCTGTTCCTTGATTTTCCAGTGTAAAGACAATCTCGCTTTCTGGATCAATATTAAAGAATTGACTTTTAGGATTCTGAAAAACACTAGCCACAATATCAGAAATTTGATACATAGCTAGTTCTTCAATGTTCTTTCCACCAAGAAAAACAATCCCTTGCTTTTTTCCTTCCACAAAATTAGGAATCAAACCATTTATCAGTTTGGTAACCGTTGTTTTCCCACATCCACTTTTTCCACATAACAAAACGCACTCGCCTGGTCGTATCTCGAAATTAATTTTCTGGACTCCTCCAGAAATTTCGTTATCATACAAATAGCTAACATTTTCCAATTTAATATGAGCATCAGCCATTTGCTCTAACATAAACTCACCACCTTTGCTATACCAGCCGTAAAGATAATTATTACACATAAGATAATAATAAAAATATCTATCCGACTAATTTGATGGTAACCTCTGCATGTTCTTTGGGTTGGATTTTCTATTCCTCTAGTAAGTGCAGCTGCGGTTAATTCATCAGCTGTTTTAGAGGCAGCAATAAATAACGGAACAAGATAACACTCCACGTTTACTGCGATTTTTTTAGGAATACTTTTTTGTGTGGATGCAATAGGTCTTAATCTCATAGCCTCCCGAATATGTGACCATTCTTCCACAATAGCCGGAAAGTATCGCAGGGTTACTGCCAAAGTAATTGTTGCTGGTTTTGGAATCTTCATTTTGGTCATGGTCGCTATGAGCTCGTTCACTTTTGTTGTTCTCACAATCATTAAAATCCCCATTAAAAGAGGGATCATGGATCTAAACTGTACGACAATAACAGAAAGCGCAGCTTCCACCACCGTTGGCATTAAAGGAAGGAGGGTACACTGAGCAAAAAAAAGAATGACATAAGCAAAAACAAGCCATTTGCTAAACACTTTTTTACCAAAAGCAAGTTGCATTCCGCTTAGTATAATTACACATAGAACTTCAATCCAAAGTGTATTTACAATAAACGTAGATGTACTTATCGTCAGTAATATAATAATTTTGGTGCGGATATCTAATCTTAACATTTACAGAATACCTGCTTTGATAAGGTGTTTTTTGAAAATCAGTCGGCTCAAATAAATTCCCACAACGGCTGCCACTATACTGCCAACAATAACAATAGCCCAAGTAAAGTAATTCGCCTGTGAACGCAAGAAATCAATATATACTTCGCTCAAACCAAGATTCTTTGCATATTCAAGGTAAAGAAAAGGGCAAGAAAATTATTGACGGAAGGTTGGCTTCCTATCTTGGCGTTGATTGCTTTTATATGCCTCGTACTTCATATTCTGGAGATGTGCCGGTGATTTCTTTTCCTACCATTCATGTGTGTTCAAATTTGAAGTGTGGTCGTCTTTTCGATGCACGGGATAATTTTGACCTAGAAAGGTATTTGAGATTCGGCGTTACTTGCCCGGAGTGCCACAAACCTGCATACCCGTCTCGATTTATTACTATATGCGAAAATGGACACATGGATGATTTCCCATGGAGTTGGTGGGTTCATCGTGGTATGACCAACTGCAAGGGAAAGCTAAAAATGTACTCGACAGGAAATACTTCAACGCTTGCGGATATGTGGATTGAGTGTGAACTGTGTGGTGCTAAAAGAAGTATGAGTGGAGCTACGCAAGAAGATAACTTTAGCGAATTGCGCTGCTCAGGGCATCATCCTTTCCGTCCGAGGTCAAGAAATGAAAGATGCGATAAAAAGGTTATTCCATCACAGAGAGGTGCATCTAATGTATATTTTTCTGTAATTAGGAGTGCTATTTCTATTCCGCCGTGGGTTAATCCTTTATACAATTTAATCGGTGAACATCTTCATGATATTGAACTTTTGAAAGATGTAATGGGAGATGATGGCGTAACTGCCGCATATAACAAGTATTTTGCTGACAATTATACGCGCACGGAGTTTGATGAAGCCTTAACTCGTAGATTGAGTAATATTACAGAGTTCAAAGAAATTAAGCAGATGGAATATGATGCTATCACTCATCATAATGATCCTGCTTATGCTTCTAATAAAAACACTTCAAAGCGGAGGAGGACAGCTTGCCAGCATATCTGAAGCCTTATTTTAGTAGGGTTATCAGAATAACTCGCCTTTGTGAAGTGAAAGTATTGCTTGGCTTTACTCGCGTAGATGCGCCTGATCCGGATGCAGATGTCCAGGCTAATGTTGTTTATCTTAATAAAGGAAAGAGTGAAAAATGGTTGCCGGCGGCTGAGGTCAATGGCGAAGGTGTTTTCATCGAGTTTAATAAGGAAACATTAGAGAAGTGGCTTGCTATTCCGTCAGTAAAGGCACTTTCACGGAGATACGAAGAGTGCTATGAGGAGTTCTGCAATGCCAAAGGCTGGACATTAAATGTAAAGAGAAATGCAACCTATGTTTTAATGCACACTTTCGCACATTTGTTAATTAAGCAAATGTCGATGACATCTGGATATTCATCTTCGGCAATACGAGAAAGAATTTACTTTAGTGAAAAAATGACCGGCATTCTCCTGTATACAGGTAGTGCAGACAAGGAAGGGTCATTGGGAGGTTTGGTGGAACTTGGTAACATTGGTAAATTGGTTCCTTTGATGAAAGATGCATTCCAAGAGGCACTTCTCTGTACCAATGATCCGGAATGTATGAGCAACGCTCCGGCTGGAAATAACCTTAACGGAGCAGCCTGCCATTCCTGTTGTATGATATCCGAAACAGCTTGTGAAAATGGAAACCGTATGCTTGATCGTGGCTTGGTAGTCCCTATTGCATGTCGCGAACGAGAGTCGTATTTCAGGGAGTTGGTGTGCGAATTATGTCAACTGGAAATGTGAATTTAGATATTTTACTTGGACAAATTGAAGCGGATAGAATCGGGAATACAAAACAATCCATTGCACAAATAATGAACCGATACCCTTCGTTGTCACAGGAACAGGCAGAAGAGATCTATCAATTAGTTACGGCGGCTTCTGCCGAAGAAAAAGCTATAACCGCTACATTAGTAGCTACAGTACCTCCGTCTTTTTCTGTTAGAGCAAAATCCACTAAGAATACCGTTGAAGGGATGATCCGAGGGGCAAAACGATATGTTTTGATTACAGGATATTCATTGTCTGGATACTTTGCGGATCTTGTTGATGTTCTTATTGAGAAAAGCCAAAAGGGTATTTATGTAAAATTTTTTGTGAATAATATTGAGAACCAAAAAGGATTTGACAAACTTTGTCGGTATAAAGGAAGATTTTTACATATATACAATTTTGCAGGAAGTAAGGATTCTATGGCTGCTTTACACGCAAAGGTAATTTCAGTTGATGAGCAACAAACACTGATTACATCTGCAAATTTATCCTATCACGGACAAGAAGGAAATATTGAGCTTGGTACACTGGTAGATTCAAAGAAAATTGCTAGACAAGTTGACGATGTTTTCACACATCTTATTTTCAATAAAATAGTGCAGGAAATCTAATGCGATAATGCAGATATATCGGAATAACATAAAAACAGCATTTGATGAATCCACTGTTTAATATCTGTAGTGAATTTTTAATAGATAGGATTATTATGGCTGATACTCGAAAGAAAGCCTCTATGTCACAGGTGCTGGTAGATATAAAGCCTTATATAACGAAAAAGTTCATGGCGGCGCCGTGTATTAAGGAGCAAGACATTCAGGCTATCTGTCAAATCCTCCTGCCCAGATACAAGAATGTGCAGCTCATGCAAGGACTGACTAACAACAAGCCGGATTTTAGAATTCAGGTGAAAGGTCTGTTGGGGACGGAAGAAAAACGGTTTGAAGTGGTTGGTGGTGATAAGAAAAGGTCAGCAGCCAAGAAGAAGTCTGACCTAGGCTGGATTGATCGGCTGGAAGAGATTGATGCTGCGCTGGATGATTTCTGATATCAATGTAGCGTGGAGAGTTATCTGAGGCAAAAATTTGTGCAACAGGTTGTTGCACAAAACCACACATAAAACAGCGGGGAAGCGATGGAGTGACACGACAAGAATTATTTACATGGATACGTCAGCAGCACGGCACAGAGCCGGAGTACCCTTGGCATGACTGGAATGCTGTGCTGCGGCACAACGACAATAACAAATGGTATGGTGTGGTTCTGGAAGTATCAGCTGATAAGTTGGGACTGCCGGAGGCAGGTATCATTGATGTCCTTAATGTGAAAAGCGATCCGCTGATGATCGGCTCTCTTCGCGGGCAGGAAGGCTATTTCCCAGCCTATCACATGAATAAGGAAAAATGGCTCAGTATTCAGCTTGGCAAACCGGAACTGGATGATGCCATCAAAGACCTGCTTTCTTTGAGTCATGAGCTGACAGCACCGAAAAAGCGCAACCCAAAATCATCAGCAAAAAATCCAGGAGATTCCGCAAATGGCAAAGAAAAAGAAATTGACGAAGGCTGAGCGAAAGGAAGCACGCCTCCGCAAAGGCAAGCAGTGGCTACTCACCTATACCGGCTTACCGAAAAAGATGAACAAGCATTACCGGGAACGCTTTCATGTGGATGCTGTGACTGCCACTAAAGATTTGCAGGAGCTTGGAGTCAATTATACACAGGAGCAGCTTGACCAGATTAAACGGGCTGAAGAACAGCGGCTTCGGCAACGGAGAATGGAGCGGGAAGCGAAAGAACGGGAACGGCTGGCAGAACTGTATGAGGACTGCGATGATCGTTTTGCCTTTATCGCTGGATATACAGATGGTGGTGCACCATTCGGTGTGATGTGGGAAGAAGTCGGCATTGATCCGGAACTGCCATTCGAGGAAAAAGTGAAGCTCTATCACATGCAGATGTTAGGCTGATAATTGTGCAAGCGCCGCCTGCACAATTTGCAACAAAAAAGAGGAGCCGGTCAAGGCTCCTCAAATGTACATTATTTCAAAAAGTTGCTTTTATGTTCCAGCGCGTGCAGATTATAGCCAAGTGTTGCCAGGTGCGCTACCTTCAGTGCAACCAGATTGATGTCGGTGGACATCGCGCTGGCGATCTGCTCGGCTGTGTATCCATATTCATAGATGCAGAGAAGGACTTCATCGCTGTCCATCAAGATTTCCGCCGCTACGATGTTGGCTTCATATTCCGGTTTGGATTTCATGTCATAGAGCATGAACTCATGAATCGGGGTGGTTTTCGCCATATTCCGGTGAAGCTGGTCATGCCCTAATTCATGTGCGCACACGATGCGCAGCATATTTTCATCCAGACTGTTATTCAGGAAAATAAAGCGATTTCGCTTAATCACCCGGTACATTCCCTTCAGGGAACCAAAATTTTCGCAAAGCATGACATTGATACCAAGCTGCCTTGCAATTTTAAAAGGGTCTCTGGAACCGCAGCGTTTTACCAGTTTCTCACCGACCCGTGAAAGCTGTTCCGCATTCATCATACCACCCCCAGTTTACAGTATAGCGAAAAGTGTGTACGATAAATATCACTGATCGGATTTTTTACGCCTCGTTTTCGGGGCGTATTTTTTATTGTTCTCTTTGGCAATCCAGTAGGCATCGGTCAGAGCTTTATAAGCTCCTTCGATGGCATCCTCGCTTAATTCGCCGCCAGCGAACATACCGGTCACTTCGCTGACCAGTTCTTCAATATCTTTCGCTGCTTTTGCGCCGCCTTTTTCATGAGCTTCTACGACATAGGTGCCGCTGCTTCCCATCAGGTACTCAGTAGTAGTATTCAGCGCATCCGCAATCTTCTGGATCGTGACCATATTGGATGGTTTACGGCTGCCAAGCTCATAATTCTGAATTGTGCGGGCGGTAACACCGGCCTTCTCTGCAAGTTCTACCTGAGTTAAATTGGCTTCTGTTCTTTTTTCTTTCAACCTTTCTTTGAAGACCATAGGAATACCTCTTTCTTTTTTGATGATAAACACGAACGCTTTTTCATAAAAATCTATTGACACGAAAAACTGTGCTTGCTATAATGACGATGAAAACACGAAATATAATTCGTGTAATTATAGTATCACAAGAAATGCTGTGTGTCAACGCGTTCGTGAAAAGTTGTTCGTGCTTTCACGAACGGAGAGGAGGAATACGGGATGCAAAGAGTGATTCTTCATTGTGATATGAATAATTTCTATGCCTCTGTCGAGTGTATGCTGAACACGGAACTGAAGAACAAGCCGGTGGCAGTGTGCGGTTCTGTGGAGGAACGGCATGGCATCGTACTTGCGAAGAACTATGTAGCAAAGGCGTTTGGCGTTTCCACGGGAGAGGCAATCTGGCAAGCAAAGCAGAAGTGCCAGGATCTTGTGATCGTGGAGCCGCACTATGAGCAATATATGAAGTTTTCAAAGCTGGCTCGTGAAATATACGGTCGCTATACCGATTAAATCGAGCCGTATGGGATGGACGAATGCTGGCTGGATGTGACCGGAAGCGGCTGCATGGGAACCGGATTTGAAATTGCAGATGAGATTCGCAGAACGGTTAAGTTTGAATTGGGACTTACGATTTCCGCAGGAGTGAGCTTCAATAAGATTTTTGCCAAGCTTGGGTCGGATATGAAAAAACCGGATGCGATTACCTGCATCGAAGCAGATACGTTCCGGGAGAAGATTTGGTGTCTTCCTGCCTCTGACTTGCTTGGAGTTGGCAGAGCGACCGAGAAGGTTCTATCCGGTTATGGGATTCATACCATTGGAGAGCTTGCTGCAACATCGGATGATTTCCTGAAATTCCGCCTTGGAAAGAATGGACTGGCGATTAAGAAATATGCCAATGGACTGGATGATTCGCCGGTTATGCGTTCCGATTATGTCTCTCCGGTAAAGAGCATTGGGCATGGGATAACGACCATGCAGGATTTGGAGAATAACGCCGAAGTCTGGTACATCATCCTGGAACTGGTGCAGGAAATCGGAACCAAGCTGCGAACACATAAGAAGAAAGCTGGCGGAATAGCGATTTCCATCCGTAACAACGAGCTTTACACGAAAGAGTGGCAGTGCCGGATTAGTATTCCGACACAAAGCCCTACTTATCTGGCGAAAACTGCATTTGCTTTATTTGCAAAAAACTATCAGTGGGAACACCCGATTCGTTCAGTGACAGTTCGGGCAATCAACCTGTTTGAAGAGGATTGTCCGATACAATACGACCTATTCACCGATGTGAAATCACTGGATCGTCAAGAATGGTTGGACGCAGCGATTGAGCAGATTCGATTCCGATTCGGGAAAGATGCGATTAAAAATGGGGTACTTTTTCAGAAAAGCAAGATGCTGACAGAGCGAAAAGTGGATTTGGTTATGCCGACAGGAATGATTGGTTAATACAGCACCGGTAGAATCTGGTGAATTCTTTGCTAAAAGAAGTCAACACATTCGCCGGTTTACAGAGGAGGAGCGTAGAATATGTCGGAACAGAAGTGTAGAAAAGTATATGTACCTGTGAATTTGGATGTGGATGCCGAGGGAAATATCCGCCCGCGCCTGATTCGATGGATTGACGGACGGGTATATGAGATCGACCGATTGAAGCATAAGTGCCGGGCTGCTTCCACAAAGGTAGGTGGCTGCGGAATCCGTTATACGGTCATGATCGGTGGACATGAGAGTTTCCTGTACAACGAAGATGAAAAATGGTTCGTTGAAGCAAAGGAGCAGTGCCTATGATCCTTTCGCAGAAAAACATAGAAGAAATTGCTGTTGCAGTGATAAGAGATTTTCAAAAGTCCTTTTTCGGCAGCGAAGCAGATAATCCGGCAAGATTTGCGCTTCCGACACCCATTGACCAGTTTGCATCCGATTACCTGAATCTGAAGGTGTCATTTCAAAAGCTGTCCTCGGACGGAAGCATCTATGGTCTGACCGCGTATGTGGATACGGAATATCAGATAGAAGTCGATGGAAGTCAGAGAAGCATCTTTCTGAAAACCAATGATGTGGTCCTGGATAAGAGCTTCATTGAACCGGCGAATATCCGGAAACTCTGCGGAAAACGCAGGTTTACGCTGGCACATGAGTGCGCTCACCAGACATTGTTTCAGCTGGATGCCGATGACCGAAAGATGGCTTCAATAATTTTCATACCGCTCTCCTTGGCCTGCCATCATCAGTACCGGGCGGCCACTCCCGGCAGACAGCCCCGAAGGGCTGTTTCGGCTGTTCAAATTAGGGGAACTTATGTTAAAATATCTGTAAAGGGGGATTAAAAATGGATCACATAACACATGATGAATTTGCTGGCCGCTTAGAAAAAATTATGGAACCTCTTATCAGTCGTCCATCTTTCAAGGCAAAGATTGCCTTTTTTCACGGGAATGTGTCGAGCTATAATCCCTATGGCACAGACAGGCTTCATGGTGCAAAAGCATACATTCGGGCACTTTCAAAAGTGCTTGCCAACCCCGACAAGATTGATGCTCTAAACAATAAAACGCCTTCGATTGATTTGGTATGTACACTCTTGTATCTCGAAAGCATATACAATGCGCTTAATAATGGCCGTCCGCACATGGCACTTAAAAATCCCGCCGAGGATTCTCAGTTTCTTCCATATGCCTTTGATGACGTTTGGGCCTATGTCCGCGCCCGTCTATAGAGTATGTGAGGAAGGGATTCCTTCCATCATCATCCAACGGTCTTTTTCTCACTGCCGGATTTTCGTGCAGTTCCTTTTCATGACAAATCTCAAGATTGAATCTTTTTACAATCACCGCCGCCCGGAAATTGATGTTGTGGGCTGCGATTGCAGCATCTTCCCAGTTTTCCAGTAAAATGGCAGCTATCTGCACATTGCTGGAGCCCGGGACTTTTTTGTGGGTATCAGCAAACGCTTTCTGGATCGTGTTCCTGTCAAAGTGGGCAACTCCCATAAGGTATTTAATTGCTCTTTTGCGTGTCATTCTGCATTTCCTTTCTGGCCTGCCATCATCAGTACCGGGCGGCCACTTCCGGCAGACGGCCCGCAGGCCGTTTCGGCTAATTATATGGATTATTGTTGGAACAAGTCATCCTTGTTCATGTCGGGGAAGAACCGTTTTTGGATTGTCTGAACCTCCGGCCATGTAAAAGGACTCTTGCCCGTCAACTTATTATTAAAAGATTTCGGGGTAACACCGATGGCAGCGGATATAGCCGCTTTCTTAATCCCTCGCTCTGTGATTTTTGCTTCTAAGAAGCTGTACTTCATGTCATGCACCTTCAAAGTTCCAAATTCGGAATCTTTTACTATAATATAATCCCAAATACGGAATTTGTCAACCTTTTTATCGGTATTTTAGTTCCATATTTGGCACTTTTTTGTTGACGCTGGAATCGCAAACCGTTATACTGTTAATAATGAAAGGGGATTCAATATGGAATTAGGTGCTATTATTTCTCAAAAGCGGAAACAGGCAGGACTTACCATAGATGAACTTGCGGAGCGCTCTGGCGTTCCCAAAGGCACATTGAATAAGATAATCAATGGATACACACGCGATCCGCAAATTGAAACAGTAAAATCTATTGCACGCGCATTGGATTGCACGCTGGAAGATTTTGACGATTCACCCCGCGTGCGTACCTTGTCAACAGATGAATATGATTTGATTCAGCAGTATCGACTGTTAGATTCAGCAGGTCAAGAAGTAGTCCGATTTCTATTGACAAAGGAATTAGAGCGCCTGCAAAATCTGGGCGTGATTCCAACACCATGAGCAACCGTATCACAAGACGGAGAGGAATGTCTCGCATTTGTTGGGAAATAACGCTATGCGTTATACATGGTGTTCAAACATTATTTTTTAGTCGGACATCGTAGCAATTTCCGTTTTTAGATAATTTTCTTCTTTTGACGTTGTATCGTAATAGGACAGCAGATTTCAGTCGGACGCAAAATGTCCGACTGAAATTATAAGAGGCGGCAGCCAAACTTATGCAGTGTGCATAGGTCTGGCCGCCGCCGTTTAAATTGTTTTAACGCCTTTTAAAACGCGATACTCCGATATTTAAGCGTTTATATAAAGGACTTTTTAAACGCCGTTTAAACGCTTTTCAAACGCCCCGCGCCCGCCGCGCCATCCCGCCGCCGATCAGCCGTTTTGACCCACAAAAAGGGCAAAAAAATTTTGCAAGCCAGCATCCCGCCAACTTGCAAAATTTCGCGTTCCATTCCGTTTAACCCTCATTAAAAACCGCGCTCTCGCGTCCTTTCCCGCCTTTTTCCACCTTTTTGCGCTCAAAATCCCCGCCCCGCCCGCATTTCTCACTCTTCAAGAAAACTCACAGCAGTCAACTTCGGCCCAACTTGGGCCGAGGTTAAATCCGTCCTGGCTCCTTGGTGCTTAATGGCATCCAGTTTCATCTTATAGGCAAAGGCCCTCTCACTTGGAAGCAGACTTTCTCGTTGCAGATTGCTGTCAACCATAATGATCGTGGCGGCATCATCATCCAAATCCCGAACAATGA
>OGYR01000481.1_pt1 | contig 23323 bp, 19 predicted proteins | sample 1576661 | NCBI WGS metagenome assembly OGYR01 (sample SAMEA3541490, study PRJEB24748) | human gut metagenome | biome: human gut; feature: human-associated habitat; material: faeces | place: China | collected 2012
TCTGCCGCCATTACTAACGGCATTGCAAATATAGGCATTTTAAAAGAAATTTTCAAGCGGAAACGAAACTTTTAGTATTCTTTAAACTTTTACGATTGGTTCAAACTCATTCCTCCCCGAGCTTATATCTTATTTTATATAGGAACTGGTTGTCGCAAATCCACTCTCTTTTTAATACCTGGCTGGTTAGCTATCAAATCACTTCAAAGCGGTCTTTGTCATGGCTGTGCGGGATGGGACCGCCTGGGGATAGCTTGCTATGGGGACGCCTTACTATAGCTTGCTGATTGGAACCGCTGAGTATCTCTGAATCACAATGCAAAGATACGAAATCGGTGAGGAGGCAACTCACAGTTGCTCATACTTGCTCACAGTTGCTCATACTTTTTCATAGATTCTCTTTGCTCTGGTGTTTGTAAGCCCTTTTACATGCCTTGCTTGGTATCACTTCTAAATGCCTGGCTTGTTTGATTTTTAAGGGCTTTATGATTGGATTGCGGTTCGTAAGTCAGGGGATTACTGGGCGTAAGTCCCTGACTTTTGCGTCGTAAGTGACTGACTTTTGCACCGTAAGTCTTTGACTTTTGATTCGGAAGTAACCTGCTTCTGGATGACAGGGTGACACTTATGACAGTGATTTCTGAAGATTTACTCTCGCGCGGGCAGGCAGGAAAAATCAAGCCGAAAGTTCCTGCCTGCCCGCGTGCGAGGCGAAAAGTTGAAAAACTAGTGTCATCGTGTCACCGTGTCACCGTGAACAGAGCAGAAGATGTTTGGTATCGCTCTTTGGCTTCAGACACAAATTCCCCTGTCTCCGCCTCCGTTGGCTTTCGGAAGTAGAGATCCACAAATTACTGTTTTTGTCGTGGCGCCTCCAAAGTGGTAATCTTTTGCAAAGATAGAAAAAATAAAATAAATGAGAGTTCCCACTATGGGAACTCGTAATGATATTTATTGATTTTTAGAATCTTTTAAATGATAAAGGCTAGAATTTATACTCGATTCTCGCAAGTTGCAGAAGGAATTGGGGGGCATCGCATTTGCAAATATTTATGAAGTTTCGAAAAATGAAAATCCCCAACCTGCTATGGGAGAGCTGGTTGGGGAAATTATGATAGATTTTGCTTTCATCAGAAAATATCCGATTGTGAATTACAATGGATACTCCTCGAAAGCGTAGAGTACAGTGCTTAAATAACGCTCACCAGTATCTGGCAAGAGGGCTACAATCTTCTTGCCCTTGTTCTCAGGACGCTTCGCAATCTCGGTGGCTGCAAAGGCGGCAGCACCTGATGAGATTCCTACCAAGAGGCCCTCGGTCTGAGCCAGGTCACGACCCGCCTTGATAGCATCATCGTTCTGAATATCCAATACCTCATCGATATATTCTGAAGAGTAAGTCTCTGGAATGAAACCGGCACCGATGCCCTGAATCTTGTGAGGACCGCTCTGTCCGCCGTTCAATACAGGCGATGTGGCAGGTTCTACGGCAATCACCTTCACGTTAGGATTCTGCTCCTTCAAGTACTTGGCGATACCCGAAATGGTTCCACCTGTTCCTACACCGGCTACGAAGATATCAATCTCGCCATCGGTATCTGCCCAGATTTCTGGTCCAGTTGTGGCATAGTGCTTGGCAGGATTGGCTGGGTTGGTAAACTGTCCCAGAATCACGGAACCCGGGATGGAATCGCGGAGCTCCTCGGCAGCCTTGATGGCGCCAGGCATTCCGTCCTTACCACTGGTCAATCTCACTTCTGCGCCGTAAGCCTTCACCAGGTTTCTGCGCTCCACGCTCATGGTTTCAGGCATGGTGAGGATGAGGTGGTAGCCCTTAACGGCTGATACCAGAGCCAGACCTACACCCGTGTTACCGCTGGTTGGTTCAATGATGGTGGCACCTGGTTTCAAGATGCCCTTCTGCTCAGCGTCTTCGATCATCGCAAGTGCGATACGATCCTTTACGCTTCCGCCAGGATTGAAGAATTCTACCTTAGCAATCACAGGAGTCTCCAAACCCTTGGATGCTGAATACTTACCCAATTCTACCAATGGGGTCTTATCGATTAAATCAGTAATCTGCTTATATATCTTTGCCATAACTGTACTCTAATTTAAATCATTAATATATTTTACTTTACGTAGGTAAATGCCTCATCGAGTGCCTCAATCAGGTCGTCGATGTTCTCGATACCGATGCTCAATCGAACAGTAGAAGGATAGATGTGCTGCTCCTCCAATTCCTCTGGGCTCAACTGAGAGTGGGTGGTTGTTGCTGGGTGGATAACCAGTGACTTCACGTCGGCTACGTTAGCCAGCAAAGAGAAGATGCGCAGGTGGTCGATGAACTCCCATGCCTCTTTCTCGCCGCCCTTAATATCGAAGGTGAAGATAGAACCACCGCCGTTAGGGAAGAGCTTCTTGTAAAGCTCGTGGTCTGGGTGAGAAGGAACGGCTGGGTGATTAACCTTAGCCACCTTAGGGTTGTTCTCCAGATACTCTACCACCTTCAATGCATTCTGAACATGACGCTCTACACGGAGGCTCAATGTCTCCAAGCCCTGAAGAAGAATCCAGGCGTTGAATGGAGAGATGGTTGCACCGGTATCACGAAGGATGACCGCACGGATTCGGGTTACGAAGGCTGCTGCTCCGGCTACATCTGCGAATACGGCACCATGATAAGATGGGTCTGGCTTAGCGAGAGTAGGGAACTTGTCGGCATTTGCCTTCCAGTCGAACTTACCGCCATCTACGATAACACCACCGAGAGATGAACCGTGACCGCCGATGAACTTGGTAGCAGAGTGAACCACGATATCTGCTCCGTGCTCGATAGGGCGGATGAGGTATGGGGTGCCGAAAGTGTTATCGATAATCAATGGGATGTTGTGGCGATGAGCAATCTCTGCCAACTTATCGATATCGGTTACATCTGAGTTAGGATTTCCGAAGGTCTCTGCATAGAGTGCCTTGGTATTGTCCTGGATGGCAGCCTCTACCTGCTCGAAGTTGCGAGGATCCACGATGGTGTAGCTTACACCCTGTGTGGATAATGTATGAGTGATGAGGTTATAAGTACCACCATAGATGTTGTCGGCAGCTACGATGTGGTCGCCATTCTGAAGGATGTTCTGCAGAGCGTAGGTAACGGCGGCAGCACCAGAAGCGACAGCCAAACCTGCTACACCACCCTCGAGGGCAGCTACACGGTCTTCGAATACACCCTGAGTAGAGTTGGTCAAGCGACCATAGATGTTACCTGCGTCACGGAGTCCGAATCTATCGGCAGCGTGCTGAGAGTTGCGGAACACGTAACTTGTGGTCTGGTAGATTGGCACCGCACGGGCGTCGGTAGCTGGATCTGGATTTTCCTGACCTACATGCAACTGAAGTGTCTCAAAGCGAAGTTTCTTTTCTGTACTCATAATCTATGTCCTTTCTTTTATTTTACGTTAATATTCAATCTTATTCATTTATATAAATTGTCGCCCAGAAATCAGATTGATGTTCTCTCTTTGAAAGACATTCTGATGTCCTTCTGAAAGTCATCATGCTGTTTGTTCTGATTGACGCTGCAAAGGTACGGCGATTTTTGGGATTCTGAAATAGCATATGAGTAGTATTCCTGCTACCACGTTTGTGGTATTCGGGCATTTTTTAGCAGAAAAATGGGCAAAATTACCTAATTTGGCCGTGATTTGTTACCTAATTTGGCTGTGATTTGTTACCCGATTTGGCTGTGTTTCACTTCCGAGTTTGGCCGGTAAACAGCAAAAAGTGGCGATAGGTGTGCGAAATCTATGTTTTTTTATGAGATTTCGCACACCTATCGCCACTTTTTTGAGAGAAATTACAATCTAAATCCTAAGCCGATGGTCATCGGGTAACACTCGGGAGCCTTGGGCTTATTGAGCAGCGGGGTTATTCCGGCACGGGCGTAGAGCATTACTCCTGAGTAGCCGGCACGGGCCTCGAGGTTCAAGCCGATAGGGTTGAGGTTGATATCGCCCGTTTCGGTATGCTTGTGCTTTCCGATGAAGTAGCGGGAATGCTCGTGCCAGCGGTATTCTACTGATGGACCTAAAGCCAGGAAAGCATCATGGCATCCTATGCGCTTCTGCCACTCCAGCATGATAGGCAGGCGGAGCACATTGTAGCTGATATAGCTTTTCTTCAGCGTCTCGCCTTCTATCGGAGTCATTGCCGATACCCCGTTTTCGGTACTTAATACATAATTGTCCTTGAAATGGTGGTGTACCTGTCCGATGGAGAGAGAGGAGGTGAGCGCCATTTCGTTGGAAAGGCGGAAGCAGAGACTGGTGAGGGTGATGCCCCATTCCCACGACTTGGAGTCGCGACTGTGCATCTCGTTGTTGCCTCCCATGCTTCCCCTGCTGCCTGGCAACTGGCTGCAGCCGAAGAAGAAGGTTGGATAATGACTCTCCAGACTGCGCTTGCGCTTGCTCAAGGTCTGAGGGATGAAAGGCGAGGTGACAAATACCTTTTCTACTTCCTGACCATCTACGAATTGGGTTTCGGAAATCTTGGTCATCTCGTTGCCGTTCATCTTATATATCTTCACAGAAGTCTGTTCACCATCCTGCTTGATGACGATGTTCTGGTCGTTCACTCTGATTGTGGTGTCGTTAGCCTCTACAGAGACTGGTGCACAGTTGCTGTTGGTTTCAGCAAGGGCGAAGGCTGGCATCATGGCAGCCATCATCATTACGTTTTTGATATTCATAATACTATATTTTATGTTGTTTCTATCTTCTGGAATAGCAGAGTTGCATGATGTCTTCGGGCGACAGGTCGCCTTCTATATAAATCACGGTTCCCTTGCTTTTACTCGGGTTACTGAAGAGGATAAAGCGGTTGTTGCCATTGCTCAAGGGTGCCATCATGTAATAGCCGCTCACCATCTTGCCATTCTCCACCACCTCTCTGATTTTCTTCGCAGCCTTGCGGTCGGACTTCAGATAGTGGGCTATTTCCGTGGCATGGTTCTTATATACCAGGCTCTTGTATATCTTGAGCCTGTAACCTTTGAGTTGCGCATTCTGCATCGTAACCATCTTGCATCCCTTGGCGTGCCCGAATCGTTGGAATATACTTTTTACGTATAGTCCCTCCTGGGCATTAGCCGAAATCGAGGCTACCACGATAAGAAGCAGTCCGATGAAGAAGCGTTTTATCAAGTTGCATCGTTTCATATTCTATACCTTATTATATATATATTATACTTTATAGTTTGATTGATTGTTTCATCTAAAAGATGAATTTATTGTTTCATCATATCCAGGGCACTGAATGGATCTTCGGAATCTGCCGAAACATCTTCCAGAGCATCCAGGGCTTCGTTATGAACGAACTCCTGGTCGGTATAAACCTTTCCATCGATAACCGCATAACATTCAGGCTGAGGCTGGGCTATCTTCTGGATGCCCACAATCAGGAATGCGATGATCGCGGCGGCTGCCACAGAAGTGCCGAAATATTTGAGCCATCTGCTGCGAGAAGCTTCCTCTTTCTTTTCTTCTTTCTTTGGGATATTCTTTTCTTCATCTTCTAGAATATCCTCCTTTTCTATCTCCTTCTCTTCTTCTTTTAGAATTTGAGAAAGATTCATCTGTTCGAATCCGATATAGCCGAAGAGAGCGCGATAGGATTCCCATTCTTCCGGAATATCATTGCCATGCTCTTCGAAATATTTTCTGAGCGTTGCCTCTTCCTCATTGGATGTGGCACCATCCATATACTTGTCGAGCAAGTCCTGTATTCTTTTTATTTCATCATTCATAACTTTTCCTCCTTCTTTATTTTGTTCTGTTTCACGATATTCATATAGGTCTCTCTGATTTTGAGTCGGGCTCTGGAGAGATTCTTTCGGAGATTATCGGCAGTGCATCCCGTTATCTGCATGATTTCATCGGCAGTATAGCCTTCTATCTCCTTCATGCGGAATATCTGCTGCTGCAAGGGCGGGAGCTGTGCCACTATCTGTCTGATGAGGTTTACCTCGTCCCGTTGCTCTGCCCGCCGGTCTTCTATGGGAACTTCCATCACCTTGTCGGTGGTGAAGTTCCGTTCCTCATGTCGGCACTGGTCATAAAACTTGTTGCGCATGATGGTGATGGCTAGCGCCTTGAGGTTATCTTCTGCGTGGATATTCTGGCGCATGTCCCACAGCCTGAGCATGACTTCCTGCACGAGGTCTTCGGCATTGTCGTCACTCTCAGTCAACCTTAGCGCATACGCTTTCAAGTTGCTGCGCATCGGTAGGATGATATGGTTGAATTCTTCTGTTCTCATAACCTTTACATTCTATAGACGTATGAAATTGAAAAATCGGACATCTAAGAAGAGATTTTTTTCAAAAAATGCTTTCTTTTTTCAAAGAAAAATGTTATTTTTGCAGTCATAAACATAAAATTTAGCAATCGAAAACATTAAAAAACTGAATGGCTTATGGCATCTGTAGTTTCTATTATTCCCATCGTGTTGCTGTTCATCCTGATGCTCGGCTTCAAGATGGCAGGTCATAAAAGCGCCTTGCTGACGCTCGTAATTACCGTATTGCTTGCTCTCTTCGCTGCTTCGCCGCTGGGCATGATTGCCCCGGAACATGCGGAGGACAGCGTGATCGCCCTGACGGGATGGGCGGTGGTGGAAGGCATCCTGAAGGCGGTATTCCCGATTCTCATCATCATCCTGATGGCTATCTACAGCTATAATATCCTCGTGGAAAGCAAGCAGATAGAGGTGATCAAGAGGCAGTTTACATCGATTACCGATGATAAGGGACTGCTCGTGTTGCTCCTCGTATGGGGATTCGGCGGACTGCTCGAAGGTATGGCGGGCTTCGGAACGGCGGTGGCGATACCTGCTGCCATCCTCATCGGACTCGGCTTCAAACCGATGTTCTCGGCTCTGGTTTCCTTGATTGGTAATACCGTGGCTACAGGATTTGGTGCCGTGGGCGTGCCGGTTACTACGCTCTGTAACGAGGTGGCGGAAAGCGGATCGGCTTCGGCGGCACAGATTTGCGAGACTTCGGCCTTCGCCATTATCCAGCTGGCACCTCTCTTTATCATCCTGCCTTTCATCATCCTGACGCTTACCGATAAGCACAATCTTATCAAGAATCTCATCATCGCCCTCTGGGTGGGAGTGATATCCGTGGTAGTGCAGTTTGTCTGCGGCTATTATCTCGGTTCGGAGACTCCAGCCATCATCGGTTCGCTGGCTGCCATTATCGCCATCATCGCATACGCCAAGGTATTTGCCAGAAAGAGCAAGGTGCAGGATAAGGAAACCTTTACGCTTGCCGAGAGTATGAAGGCATGGAGCGTTTACCTTTTTATATTGATATTCATCCTGATTTCCGGAGCACTCTGTCCTCCGGTCAATGCTTTCCTCAAAAGTCATCTGGTGAGTGCGGTTCATCTGCCAGTGCTCGACAGCACTTTTAAGTTTGGCTGGATATCCAATGCGGGCCTGATGCTCTTCCTGGGTGCTACGATTGGTGGATTGATTCAGGGATTGAGCCTTAAGAGATTGATGGTGATTCTTGCCCGTACCACGGTGAATCTGCGTAAGACGGTGGTGACCATCTGTTCGCTGATAGCCCTGGCAAGTGTGATGAACTATTCGGGAATGATTACTGCCATCGCCTCCGGACTGGTGGCAGTAACGGGAGATTTCTATCCTCTGGTTGCGCCGATGATTGGTGCCATCGGAACCTTCGTAACGGGTTCTGATACCTCTTCGAATATCCTCTTTGCCAAGCTCCAGGCTCATGTTGCCAACCAGTTGGGTATGACGGGGCAGAGCACATTCTTCGGTATGGAGGGCGGTCAGGAAAACTGGCTGGTTGCAGCCAATACCACGGGAGCCACGGGTGGCAAGATGATCAGTCCGCAGAGCATCGCCATTGCTACTGCAGCCTGCGATATGGAGGGAAAGGATGGAGAGATTCTCCGTTCGGCCATCCCATACGCCCTGCTTTATATCGTATTGGGCGGACTGATGGTTTATTTCGGTTGCTGATCTTCTTTTCTTATATAAAAAACTGTCCTCATCTGTTATCTCAGATGGGGACAGTTTCAGTTTTATAAATCGATATTTAAACAATCTACGCATGCCTTTTCTCGTAAGCCAGGCTGTGGTCGTGCTTGTCGATATCATGCTTCGACTTGCTCTTTACCACGAGCCATACACCAGAGAAGATGAGGATGGCAGCAATCGCCTGCATACCCTTGAATACGGCGAGACCCACGATAACACTCACGGTGACTGATACCAACGGCTGCACATAATTATATACACTTACCACGGTAGGGCGCAACGTCTTCTGACCAATCATCATGCAGATGTACCCCAGATACGTACCGAAGAGAACCACGTAGCCCGTTTCCCACCAGGTGCTCATCGGAACATGGGCAAAGTCGATGCTCATCACGTGGCTGATGGTGAAAGGCCATATAATGATGGTGGCCCAGAGGAACATCCACTTGTTGATGGTGAAGAGCGAATACTTAGACAGCAGGTTCTTGAAGAGCGACAGGTAGAGGGCGAAGGAAAGCTGCGCCGACATACAGAGCAGGTCGCCCCAGATGTTTCCCACCTTGGCATTGCCAGCCGTAGCACTCGTCATGATGATGATGACGGCACCTGCGCATCCCATCAATACACCGAGTGCCTTCTTCCAGGTGATAGGCTCCTTCAATATCAGGAAGGAGAGAACCATGGCGAAGATAGGCATCGAGGTGGTCATAATGCTGGAATTGCTAGGCGAGGTCATATTCAGACCGATGGTGTAAGAACACTGGTTGAACACGAGGGCGAAGAGCCCGGCAGCAGCAAACTTGAAGATGTCTTTTACTGGAACATGCTCTTTCTTGGTGAAGAGCGAGGTGAGCCAGAAGAGGAGGGCACCACCCAATACACGGAAGCTCACCAGGTCGATGCCGTTGATGCCGTGAAGCATGGCATCCTTGCCTACGGGAGCCATCAGTCCCCAGAATGCGCCGGAACAGAAGAGGCACAGGTGGGCGATAAGAGGTCGTTTGTTATCCATTTTTTCCTTATTTCTATTTAAATCTTCCTATTTTTGAATAAAATCGAGTGCAAAGGTACAAAAATTCGAGGAATTTTGCTATATTTGCGGTATATTTTTTGAAACTTAAAGGAGTTAAGAAGTTAAGACAATAGTCTTTTTCCGTTCTTGACTATTAAAGATAGGAGATTATTCTTATGCAGAAATATGCTGATTATATCAAACAGATAGAGATTGAATCTCTCTGGAGCGGTACCAAACATATTCTTTGGAACCTCGACCGCCGTGTCAATATCCTGAGTGGTGTAAACGGCGTGGGCAAGAGTACTATATTAAATAAGGTGGTAAAGGGCCTGGCGGCTGGCGGCGAATTCCCTAGTCACATGATCAAGGGTGTGCATCTGAAGGTGGAGCCGGAGGAGGCAAAGTGGATTCGCTATGACGTGATCCGATCGGTAGATAGACCATTGATGAATGCCGAGATGATCAACAAGATAGACCTCACTCTGGTTACCGAACTCGACTGGCAGCTCTTCCAGCTGCAGCGCAAGTATCTGGATTACCAGGTGAACATCGGCAACCGCATCATCGCTGTGCTTCAGAGCGGCGAACCGGATGCAGCCTTCAAGGCTCAGAAGCTGAGTGAACCGAAGAAGATGTTCCAGGATATGGTAGATAATCTTTTCAAGGATACCGGCAAGACCATCATCCGTACTGCCAACGAAATCCGCTTCAACCAGATAGGTGAGCAGCTCTCGCCTTATCAGCTCTCGGCTGGTGAGAAGCAGATTCTCGCCATCCTCCTTACCGTGCTGGTGGAGGACAACCAATCTTATGTCCTCTTTATGGATGAGCCGGAAATCAGCCTTCATTTTGAATGGCAGAAGCAGCTCATCGGTCTGGTGCTGCAGCTTAATCCGAATATCCAGATCATCATGACCACCCACAGTCCTGCTGTGGTCATGGATGGATGGACCGATAGGGTGACGGATGTGAGCGACATCACGATATAAGTGAAAAACGAATATTATGGCTAAACGTTTAACTGATAATATCAATTCCCAGTTCTTCGAGGCAGCCAACAGGATGACCTCGAAGAAGGCTCGGCGCAAGATTGTGGCTTACGTCGAGAGCTATGATGATGTCTTCTTCTGGCGTTCTGTACTGGGAAAGTTTGAGAATGAAAAACGCTATTTTGATATCATGCTGCCTACCCGTAACCAGCATTTAGACCGAGGCAAGAAGGCTGCTATCTCCAGTATGCTGAAGGGAGTAGGTAGGGATATGATAGCCTGTGTAGATGCCGATTACGATTATCTGCGTCAGGGCTCAACCGAGTCTTCCCAGCAGATGTTGGAGAATCCTTACATCTTCCATACCTATGCCTATGCCATTGAAAACTTCCAATGTTATGCCAGAGGATTGCACGAAACCTGTGTGATGGTGACGCTCAACGACCGTCGCATCTTCGATTTCGAGCGTTTCCTTGAGTCCTATTCCCGTACTATCTGGCCCCTCTTCTTATGGCACATGCTGTTCTATGTGCGTCATCGCAAGATGTCGATGCATTTTGATATGGCGGAGTTTGATAAGGTCATCATGCTGCCTTCTGTCCGAATCCAGGATCCTAAATGGGCGATAGATTATTTGGGAAAGAAGGTGCGGGCAAAGCTGTTCCAGCTGGAGCGCCGCTTCAAGAAGTTTAAGGATGAGTTGGATGAAATGGCTCTTTACCTCAACAATCTGGGTGTAAACGAGAGCAATACCTATTTATATATACAGGGTCATCATCTCTTCGACCTGGTAGTTAGTCCTATCGTCCAGAGCGTCTGCGATGCTTTGCGCAACGATAGGGAGAATGAAATCCGCGACCGTGCCCTCCATTCCGAGCAGGCCCGCACCGAAATGGCATGTTATGAGAATAGTCTGGGCAAGGTGAAGATGATGATGAAGAAGAACACCTTCTACCAGTTCTCACCGGAATTCCAGAAGATACAGGCGGATGTGGAAAAGTATTTGGAAAGGTAAAAAGGATATTTAAAGGTAAAAAAGTAAAAAGGTAAAAAGAAAGCAGGCAGATGACATCCCGCCAGGCTCTTTTTACTTTTTTACCTTTTTACTTTTTTACCTTTAAAAAACCTCCAGGAACTTCAGGGTTCCTTCTATCTTCAATATCTTGGTGCTGGCAGGAACAACGATGCTCTCGCCGCCCTGGAGCGTAATCTCGTTACCCTCGTTGTCGGTAATCTTAGCCTCACCCTTCAGGCCAATCAGAATCACGAAGCTGTCCAACTCTGAATAATCCAGCGTCATAGGCTCGTCGAGATCATAAACGGCTGTGGTGAAGTAAGGGCACTGCACCATGCTTACACCCTGATTCTTGGCAGGAGTGTAGTGCTGGCGATAGTCTGGCAATACGGTGTAGTCGATGCACTCAGCAGCCTCCTTGGTGTGGAGCTGACGATAGTTGCCATCCTTGTCCTTGCGTTTGAAGTCGTAGATGCGATAGGTAACATCACTGGTCTGCTGAATCTCGACAACGAAACAGCCTGTTCCGATGGCGTGGATTCTGCCGGCTGGGATAAAGAAGCAGTCGTCCTCCTTCATGTTATACTGAGCCAGGGCATCGGTGATGGTATCGTTCTCTACCATCTCCTTGTACTGCTCAGGAGTAATCTGCATCTTCAAGCCGTTGTAGAGCTTGGCATCCGGCTCACATGGCAGCGCATACCACATCTCGGTCTTGCCGCGTTCCTTACCTTGCTTCTTGGCAATTTCATCATTAGGATGCACCTGGATAGAGAGGTCGCGGTTGGCATCGATAAACTTGATGAGCAGTGGAAACTCATTGCCGAAACGCTTGTAGTTCTCTTCTCCGAGGAAGCTTCCCTTCCGTTCTGCAACAACCTCGTTGAGGCTCTTGCCCTGCATCTCGCCATCGGCTACGATGCTTTCATTTTCTGGTACTCCAGAGATTTCCCAGCTTTCTCCCACATTCTCTTGCTTTACGTCGAGATGCTTGAAAGTGATAATCTTACTGCCACCCCAGATGGTGGATTTTAATAGCGGTTGAAATTTTAATGGTTTCATTTTTACCTATATTTAGTTTATAAATGTACTCTTCAGTACGGTTTCTTACTCTCCGGTAAGGCACTTGCTGAACCTATACCTTATTATATATAACGCTTTTTGTGCGAAATATACTTAGTCTAGTAAGCGTATTTCTTACTTCAAATATCAACTTCTCTTTTATTTTCTAACTCCCCCTCTGGGTATGTTAGTTCTCTCTCCAGAATGCTGGCGTTAAGATAACCAGCACACTGAATATTTCCAGACGGCCGATGAGCATCATCAGCGAGCAGAACCATTTTGCCACATCCGGCAGTTCGCTCCACGACATGGTTGGTCCGATTTCCGTACCCAGCGTAGGTCCCACATTACCCACACAACTCAGGGTGATGGTGATGGCATTGGTATTGTCGATGCCCATGGCTATCATCGTGAACGATATCACCAGACAGATGATGAGATAAGTGGTGAGGAAGGCAAGCAGCGTAACACGCTTCTGCATCGGTACGTTCACACCATCAATTTTCAATGGCAGCACGGCGTTAGGATGCAGAATCTGGCGGAATTCATTCTTCACCATTCTTACCAGCATCACGCCACGGATACATTTCAAACCTCCACTCGTACTGCCCGAGCAGGCTCCGAAGAACATGCAGGCTGCCAATACCACCCAGGTAACGTGAGGCCAGAGGGCTGCATCGTCGTTAAACAGACCGGTGGTAGTGATGAAAGAAACCACCTGGAAGATAGCACTTCTGAAGGCATGTTCCACATCGTAGTTGCGCATTGCTATCAGCTCTACCATGATGAAAGCCGTGAAGGCTGTAACGAGGAGCATATAGAACTTAAACTCTGAATTCTTGAACAGATCCTTGATCTTGAACTTGATGACGGCTGCGTAGAGCAGGGTGAAATTAACACCCGACAGGAAGCAGAAGAAGGCACAGATGTATTCCAGCGCCGGCGAATGGAAAAACGAGGTACTGCTGTTATGAGTAGAGAAACCTCCTGTAGCCGTAGTGGTCATCGCATAGTTGAAACTGTCGAAGAGATTCATTCCTGCCACGTAGTAGGATGCGATGCAGGCAATGGTGAGCATCAGATAGATACTCCATATCCATTTAGCCGAAGTGGAAAGCCGGGGATGCAGTTTTGTCTTGATAGGTCCTGTAGCCTCGGCAGCAAACACCTTGGTCTGTCCTCCTACAAGCGATGGCAGCAGGGCGATGGTGAAGAACACGATTCCCAGACCGCCTATCCATTGGGTGAGCGAACGCCAGAAAAGCAGTCCGTGGGGGAAGCATTCTACATCGTCTAATATCGTGGCTCCCGTTGTCGTAAATCCCGACATGGTTTCAAAGTAGGCATCGGTAAAGTTGTTGATGTATCCACTTATCATGAAGGGGAGGGTTCCGAAGAAACTGAATACAATCCATGAGAGCGTTACCACGAGATAGGCATCACGGCGCGACATTGAGTTATCTGCTCCGTGTCCTCGCCATTTCAGCACCAGTCCGCCTCCGATGGTGGTAAGTGTTGCCACAATGAAGGCAAAGATGTCGTCCTGCTGGTAATAGAAAGCTACCAGCAGACTGACGAAGAGCAGGAATGCTTCTATGAAAAGCAGTTGCCCTAAAATCTTATATATTAATTTGCTGTTTATCATATATGAAGTATTTCTCTATCTCCTTCACGCTTAGATGAAGTATTTCTCAATTTTCTTCATGTTGATGTTGTGGCAGAAAACCATCACCGAGTCGCCCGGTTCTATCTGGGTATTACCCGAAACGAGCATTCCTTCTTCACCGCGAACCAGTCCACCGATGGTTACACCGATAGGCATGCCGAGTTCCTTCACCGGTTTCTTGGTTACCTTCGAACCTTCTTTGGCTATAAACTCAGCCACATCGGCGTTGGCGCTCATCAGGAAGCGCACGTTCATCACGTCGGCATCGAGCATCATCTGGTAGATGTAGCTGGCGGCAATCATCTTCTTGTTGATGATGGTACCGATATCCAGACTCTCTGCCATGCTCACGTAGTCTACGTTTTCTACGGCAGCCACCGTCTTGCGCACACCCATTCTCTTGGCGGTAAGACAGGCCAGGATATTGGTTTCGGCGTTACCGGTCAGTGCCACGAAGGCCTGAGTACTGCGGATACCTTCTTCTACGAGCAGCGGAATGTCACGTCCGTCACCATGAATGATGAGCGTCTTGTTCTCATCGAGAATATCGTTGAGATATTCGCAGCGCTCCTCGCTCATCTCGATAATCTTGCATTCCATATATTCCGGCATCTTCTTTACGGCTCTTACGGCTGTGCGTCCGCCACCCATGATCATCACGTTCTTCACATCCACATAGTGCTCCTTGCCCACAATCTTGCGGATATATGGAATATAGTTGCGGGTGGTCATGAAGTAGGCGAGGTCGTAGAGTTTCAGCTCGTCGTTACCGCCAGGGATGATGGTATCACTGCCTCGCTTGATGGCTACCACGTGGTATGGGTCGTTAGGACCGCTGATGTTCTTGAGCGGTTCGTTCAGTATCTCGCATCCTTCGCGCAGTTTGATGCCGAGCATGACGAGTGCGCCGTCGTGCACATCCCAGCGCTGACGTACCCAACTCATTTTCAGTCCGTTATTGATATCTACGGCTGCGAGCATCTCCGGATAAATCAGTTTGCTGATACCTAATTCTTTGAAGAATTCCTGAGCCTGCTGATCCATATATTCCGGATTATCCACGCGGGCCACCGTTCTTTTGGCACCCAGGTTCTTGGCAAGGATGCTAGCTGTGATGTTGGTACTTTCTACCGGAGTAACGGCGATGAAGAGGTCGGCATCTGCAACCCCCGCATCGCGTAAGATGTGAAGACTGGTAGGCTTGCCCAGCATGGTGAGCAGGTCGCAGTCGGAGCCAATGCTTGCCAGGCGCTCTTCGCTTTCATCGATGAGCGTAATCTCTTCATTGCTGCGTGACAGGAGTCTCGCCAGGTGAGTACCTATGGCATATGCGCCAGCTATGATTATTTTCATTTCTTAATTGCTTCTTTGATTGATTCTTTATCGAGATGCACGATTTCCCTGAGCTGTGTCACAGTTCCGTGCTCCACAAACTCATCTGGCAATCCCATTCGGGTCATCTTTGGCTGATAGTCATGGTCGTTCATCCATTCCAGTATGGCTGAGCCCATACCGCCCATACGAACGCCGTCTTCGATGGTGATGATGCGGCTGAACTTTTCGCCCACCTCTTTCAGAATGTTTTCATCGAGTGGCTTGAGGAATCGCATATCGTAGTGGGCGATGCTCATTCCGGTTTCGGCTTCTACCTCAGCGATAGCCTGGGCTGCATCGTTTCCGATAGGACCGATGGTAAGAACGGCTACATCGGTGCCGTCTTTCAGCTTTCTACCGGTACCGGTCTTGATTTCCTCCATCGGGTTGCGCCAGTCTACGAGCACACCCTTGCCTCTCGGATAACGGATAACATAGCTGCCATGACCTGGCAACTGGGCTGAATACATCAGGTTGCGTAACTCATGTTCGTTCATCGGAGATGCGATGGTGAGATGCGGAATCGGACGGAGAGCCGCCATATCGAAGGCACCATGATGGGTTGGTCCGTCTTCACCTACCAGTCCGGCACGGTCAAGACACATGATAACCGGCAGGTTGAGCAGTGCCATGTCGTGGATGATGTTATCGTAGGCACGCTGTGCAAACGAACTGTAGATGTTGCAGAAAGGAATCAGTCCGTCTTTCGCCATACCTCCAGAGAAGGTGACGGCATGTCCCTCGGCAATACCTACATCGAAGGTACGGTTTGGCATCGCCTTCATCATGATGTTCATGGAGCATCCTGTAGGCATGGCTGGCGTCACACCTACAATCTTCGGGTTTTTCTGAGCCAGTTCAAGCAGCGTCTCACCGAAAACATCCTGATATTTCGGAGGCTGGTTGCTGGTATCGGCAATGATTCTCTCACCCGTTTCCGGATCGAATTTGCCTGGCGCGTGCCAGATGGTAGCACTCTTCTCGGCAGGTTCGTAACCCTTTCCCTTGGTGGTATGCAGGTGCAGCAGCTTAGGACCCTTCATGTTCTTAAGCTGTTTGAGCACTCTCGCCACTTCCTTCACGTCATGACCATCGAAAGGTCCGAAGTAGCGGATATTCATACCCTCGAAGATGTTCTGCTGATGACTCAGTGCCGACTTCAGTGCATTGTTCAGGCGCAGGATGCCCTTCTTGCGTTCTTCGTTGAGATAACCTTTGGAGTGCAGCCACTGCGATGCCTTGAAACGGAGGCGGTTGTAGGTCTCGTTGGTATCGAGGTTCAGGAGATATTTCTCCATACCTCCCACAGCCCGGTCGATGCTCATATCGTTGTCGTTCAGGATGATGAGCATGTCGTTAGGTGTACTTGATACGTTGTTCAGTCCCTCGAAAGCCAGTCCGCCGCTCATGGCTCCATCGCCAATGACGGCTACCACATGCCTGTCGGTATCTCCGTTTTCGCGTGCGGCAACGGCCATACCGAGTGCTGCGGAGATGGAATTGCTCGCATGTCCGCAGGCGAAGGTATCATATTCACTTTCTAAAGGTGTAGGGAATGGACGGATGCCGTGCAACTTGCGGTTGGTACAGAAGTTGTCGCGGCGTCCTGTTAATATCTTATGTCCGTAGGCCTGGTGTCCCACATCCCATACAATACGGTCGTATGGGGTGTTGTAAATATAATGTAGGGCTATGGTTATTTCCACCACGCCAAGAGAGGAGGCAAAATGACCGGGGTTGACGGCAACCTCGTCGATAATGTCTTCTCTTAACTCTTTGCAGACTTGTGGCAGCTGGTCAATGCTCAGTCGTCTCAAATCTTCCGGGTATTTTATACTATTTAATAGACTAAACTTGTTCTTGTCCATGTTTTCTTCGTGAAAATCTTGTGCAAAGATAATGCTTTTTTCCTATATAAAGCACTTTTGAGGCAATATTTTCGCTTTTTCCGATTATTCTTTGTATTTTTGCAAAGGAAATTTCTGAAAAAGGAATGAAATCCGGAATTAGTTATATAACAATAAGCAAATAAATACCTTTATCGTGATGAGAAAAAATGTATTACTTTTGGGAGCCATGATGATGGTTTCCATGTCTCTGATGGCGCAGACCAAGGGTGGCGGCATCAGTCAGTCTGCTCTCCAGCAGATGGAGAAAAAACAACAGGCAGGTGTAGCCAACAAGGCACTCTTCAATGCGATTGCCAACAACAACATTGATGACCTTGTGAAGAATCATGCCAACGAAGCCCCGGTTGATACTCATTTCAGCATCGAGACTCCTTCGCAGAGCATTCACAACCAGAAGAGTTCGGGCCGTTGCTGGATGTTCAGCGGTTTTAACGTGCTCCGTTCCAACTTTGCTGTCAACGACAAGCAGGGTAGAGTGGTGGAGTATTCTCAGGATTATCTCTTCTTCTATGATCAGCTGGAGAAGGCTAACCTGATGCTTCAGGGTGTTATCGACCTTGGCAAGAAGAGCATCGAGGATCCTCAGGTGCAGTTCTTCTTCAAGAATCCGCTCAATGATGGTGGTACTTTCTGTGGTGTTGCCGATTTGGCAAGCAAGTATGGTCTCGTACCTATGAGTGCCCAGCCTGAGACTTACTCAAGCAACAATACTTCCAAGATGAGCCGTCTCGTAAGCAGCAAGCTCCGCGAGTATGGTCTGGAACTCCGCAAGATGGTGGCTCAGGGTAAGAAGTCGGCAGCTATCCAGGCTCGCAAGAACGAGATGCTCGGTCAGGTTTATCACATGCTGAGTCTTACTCTCGGCGAACCGGTAAAGGAATTTACCTATGCTTTCCGCGACAAGGATGGCAAGCAGGTTGGCGAGGCGAAGAAGTATACTCCTAAGAGTTTCTATGAGGAAACCGTAGGCAAGGACCTGAACGGTACCTTCCTGATGGTGATGAACGATCCACGCCGTCCTTACCACAAGACATACGAGGTAGAGTACGACCGCCACACTTACGATGGTCATAACTGGAAGTATCTGAACTTGCCTATGGAGGAGATAGCCCAGCTCGCCATCGCCTCTCTGAAGGATGGTCATAAGATGTATTCAAGCTATGATGTGGGCAAGCAGCTTGATAGAAAGCGCGGCTATCTGGCACTCGACAACTTCGATTACGCCAGCCTCTTCAATACCTCATTCCCAATGAACAAGGCTGACCGCATCGCTACTTTCGATAGTGGTTCTACTCATGCCATGACGCTGACAGCTGTAGATCTCGATGCCAATGGCAAGCCTGTAAAGTGGAAGGTGGAGAACAGTTGGGGTGCCGACAATGGTTTTGCCGGTTGCTTCATCATGACCAACGATTGGTTCAACGAGTACATGTTCCGCCTGGTAGTAAACAAGAAGTATGCTTCTGAGCAGCTCTTGAAGGAATTCGACCAGAAGCCTACCATGCTGACTCCAGATGATCCTCTGTTCCAGTTGGAAGACTAATTCATCAAGAAATATAGATTTAAACCGTATTTTTCTCGAGAAAAGAGAAGAATACGGTTTATTTTTTGTATTTTTGTACCCGAAATAATGGTAAGAACGTTATTTATATAAAAGCTATATAGATTATGTTAGAGAAAAGTAAGCGTGAGCGCATCATTGCGCTCGTTAATAAAGAGGTGGTTCCAGCCATCGGCTGTACCGAACCGATGGCTGTGGCACTATGTACAGCCAAGGCTGCTACTACATTGGGCAAGCGCCCTGAACGTATCGAAGTTCTTCTGAGTCCTAATATGCTCAAGAATGCGATGGGTGTCGGCATTCCTGGCACGGGTATGATTGGTTTGCCTATCGCCGTATCGCTGGGTGCGCTCATCGGAAAGCCTGAATATCAGCTGGAAGTGTTGAAAGACCTCACTCCCGACACTCTTGAGCAGGGCAAACAATATATCAAGGATGCGGATATCAACATCAAACTGAAGCAGGGTGATGTGGATAAACTCTATATCGAAATCATCTGTCATGCCGGTGAAGACCAGGCTACGGCAATTATCTCCGGTTCTCATACCCATTTTGTGTATGTTGAGCGTAATGGTGAGGTGGTGCTCGATAAGCGTGGCGGTACTGTGGGTGATGAGGCTGATGACGACATCCAGCTCAATTTCCCGATGGTTTACGAGTTTGCAACAACAGCTCCGCTCGATGAGATTTCTTTCATTCTCAAGACCAGAGACTATAATATGAAGGCTGCCGAGTTGAGTATCAAAGGCAACTATGGCCACTGTTTGGGCAAGACGATGGACCGTCCGTTGAGTCACGGTATCTTCGGTGATAATATTTTCTCGCATATCATCTCCCGCACCGCTTCAGCCTGTGATGCCCGTATGGGTGGCGCCATGATTCCGGTGATGAGTAACAGCGGCAGCGGCAACCAGGGCATCTGTGCAACGAATCCTGTGGTGGTTTATGCGCTGGAGAACGAGAATACCGAGGAGGAAATGATCCGTGCCCTGATGCTCAGTCATCTGACTGCCATCTATATCAAGCAGAGTTTAGGCAAGCTTTCAGCTCTTTGCGGTTGTGTGGTAGCCAGTACGGGCAGCAGTTGCGGCATCACCTATCTGATGGGTGGCGATTATACCCGCATCTGCAATTCTGTCAAGAATATGATAGCCAATCTCACCGGTATGATTTGTGACGGAGCGAAACCAAGTTGTGCCCTGAAGATTTCATCAGGTGTCAGCACCGCTCTTCTTTCCGCCCTCCTTTCTATGGAAGGCAAGTGTGTCACCTCTGCCGAGGGTATCGTAGATGATGATGTGGATAAGTGCATCCACAACCTTACGAGCATCGGTGCCGATGCGATGAGAGCTACCGATGATATGGTGCTTGATATTATGACGCATAAATAAATTGGAATATAGTATAATATATTCAAAAGGCTCGCAAGAAGTTTCAATTTCTTGCGAGCCTTTATTATTTGCTAAACTATGAATCTGAACCTGTTAAACTCATCATAAAGTTCAATGTTCAAACCTCAAAGTTCAATGTCTTTATACGAGTGTTGCAACGATTTCCTCACGGGTTCCTGGTAACATATCGATAACTGGAATCTCTGGCATGGTGTAGCAACCTGGCTGCAGACGGAATGAAGCACGAGCCACGTTAACCAATACCTGAGCGGTGAGGGCTGGGTTGTTGATGCTCATGTTGAACTCGAAACGCTGGTTCTGGGTCTTGCCAGATACACCCTTGCGAACGAGGTTTACACCATGACCCATATCCTTTACATCATCTACTGATGCTACGGCGAATACGTGGGTCTCATCGTGAGCGAAGTATGGATCTGCCTTGATTTCGGCTGTTACATCCTCAAGCTTGGCACCTTCTTCCAACTCTACGTATACCATACGGCGGTGGATACCCTCACCCAATGGGATGGTTACAGAGAGCGCTTCCTTTACGCCCTTCTTGCCACGAACACAAACTGAGTGACCCATACTCATACCAGGACCGAAGTTGGTATATGTCAAGCCCTTAGGAGCAAGGCTCTCCATCAGAACACGTACGATAGAATCAGAACCTGGGTCCCAACCAGCAGAGATAACGCTTACCTTGCCAGCCTTCTTGCAGTTTTCCATCTGCTTGGTACGGTAGTCGAGGATGCTGGTGTGGATATCGAAGCTGTCTACGGTGTTGATACCGAGGGCAACGATCTTCTCTGCATACTCAGGGCAAGAGCGGGTAGGGGTTGCGAGGATAGCAACATCTACATCTACATCCTTCAACTTGGTGATGTCATCTACTACTTCATAGTTTGCCAACTCAGCTGGTTTGTCCTTGGCACCCTGGCGACGTACAATACCTGCAATCTCAAAGTCAGGAGCTGCTTCGAGTGCCTCAACTGTAAACTTACCGATGTTGCCGTATCCTACTACGGCTGCTCTAAATTTCTTCATTGTCTTATTTCTTTTATTTTGTTGTTTTTATTTCTTTTATTTCTTGCGGTTTAGTCATCCAACGGATATGTTTTCCGCTTTTCATTCTATTTCCGGTTGCAAAAGTATAGCTTTTTCTTGAAATACGTGACGTTTTAATAGAATTTTAACTCATAAAAGTTGCAAAAAGTAGTAAAAACATAGTTTTTAGGTATGAATAAGCGGAGATTTGTAAGGTTTCTGCTGCAAGAGCCTTACAGTTTCGTTATTTTGTTGCGAAACATCATACATCCCCTTTCCGATACCTCCCGATGTGCTTTGAATTACGTCCTGACGTAGCTTTTGCTGCGTCCCGACGTCTCTGGCTCTGCGTCGGGACGTATTACATGCTACGTCGGGACGTAATTTCTGGCAAATCTTTGCACTTTGGCTCATGCGTATAATTAGGTGAGAATGAAATATGCAGGTTAAATGTTGCCTTTCTTGAATTCATCTAATGTCATTTCTGCATTGAACCCCATAATTCCACTGTCATTCTTAACAATTTCTTTCAATGCTTTTACTGCTTTTGGAGTATTAACGTGCAATAGTGCATAAGCTGCCCATATTCTTACAGAAAGATTGTTATCTTCCAAAAGAGGTTCTAAAATTTCATATTTATGTTCTGCAGAAATGTACTTGATGGCATTTATTATATTTTTGTGGCTTTTGTTACCACGTTTGTAGTCTCCATTTTGCGTACATTCCCCATGAATGATTGCATTTTCTTTAAAACAGATTAATGCTTCTTCTAAATTCTTGATTTTCATAACTATTGGTTTGCAATATCTAAAACTAAATTCCCTGTTAGGTAAGCTTCTGACGTATTTAATTCTATATTTTTATTTATTTCTTTAATGACTTTTCCGTCTAGCGGTAGCAGACCTTCGTATGAGAGACTTCCGATCTTTAAGTTATATCTGGATAGTATTTTTGTGATGTCTGAAACTATACGGCTTTCCTTCGCTTTTTTGTTAAAATATTCGCCATGTGGAATGTTTATGTTCCTGTATTCCTCCATAGAAGTATAGATGGAATTTTCATTCCACATTTCTGTTCTTATAAATATTTGTTGAAGCCTAGAGAGGGGAATATTTTCTTTATTTTGTTTTTCTATGACGATGGACAAAAAATCCAAAGTCTCTTTATAACTAAGTTTCGAATATTTTTTATTAGTTTGGTATTTTACAAAGATAGAGAAGTTTCCTTTTTCAGTGATTTGGATATCTATAACAGGGATAGCCTCATTATCTTGTATATAGGCATGATACTCCATACTTTTTATAAAAGGATAAGACGATTGTCCTAATTGTTCTTTAATCTCTATTGAGTTTTTATGATTTCGTTTCTGCTTCGAATTGCACGAAATCATAAGTAATAACATCATAATGAAGATAATTTTGTTATACATATCGAGTATTTTTTTTTTATTTTAATGAAATATTTCTGTTCGTATTCACGAAATAGGTGTTTATGCAGACTTTCATATCTGCATAATTATTTGCCTGGCAGCTATAGTATGCTCCCAATATTATGCTATTTGGCTGCAAATATAAGTTTTTTTTTGTAATCGACAAACTTTTTAAAAGAAAAAATTCGTAGACTTGAATTTGCGAGCATTTATCGATGTTAGAGTTACAGTGAATTCTTCACTTTTTATTAAAGTAGTAAAATCATAGTTTTTTAGATATGAATAAGCAGATATTTGTAAAGTATCCGTAGCAAGAACCTTACAGTTTCGCTATTTTGTTGCGAAACATCATTCATCCTCTTTCCACTACCATACCTCCCGATGCGCTTTGCACGTCGGGACGTAATTTTATGGAACTCTATTACAATAATCCCGCCCTTCGCACGTTATTAATATATTAATTTAATTAGGAGAAAAAAGAAAATGATAGAATATATTCATGGCGATCTGACAGAGCTGACACCGGCGCTGGCTGTTGTTGAGACAGCGGGGGTGGGCTACGGACTCAATATTTCACTCAATACATATACTGCCATTCAGGGCAAACAGGAAGTGAAACTCTATGTTCACGAAGTGCTGGTGGCTGGTGGAAGAGATGACTCTTTCACCCTTTTCGGCTTTGCTACCAAACAGGAACGTGAACTCTACCGCCTCCTCATCACCGTTTCAGGAGTAGGCGGAAATACAGCCCGCATGATTCTCTCTTCGCTCTCGCCACGCGAACTCTGCGAAAT
>OGYR01000500.1_pt1 | contig 22470 bp, 18 predicted proteins | sample 1576661 | NCBI WGS metagenome assembly OGYR01 (sample SAMEA3541490, study PRJEB24748) | human gut metagenome | biome: human gut; feature: human-associated habitat; material: faeces | place: China | collected 2012
CAAAAGCATACTCGTTGAAGTAGGAATGAAACATGGAAGTTTATAACTTTTTATAAGTTTTCAGTAACGGTAATGAACAATGAGTTATGTATCTTTTAACGATGTGATAGAACTAAATGGAATTCTTAAAGATAAAGGTCTGAATTTCCGAATTCATCTCAGGGACACTTGTGGAAGACAATCCTTCTGGATCGAACCACTTGGTAATTGTGCCTGCGAAGGACGATATGATGAGATGTATCAGGTGGTAGAAGAGTACTTCGAAGGAAAAGGATTTTCCGTGCAGTACGATGATCAGAAGATGAATTTTGTGGTATAAATTTGTATTTAGCAATAAGAATATTGGCTGGTTCAAAATTTAAATGAATGAAGAAGGACGTGTTTGGACGGTCTCTTGCAACGATATGCAGGGCCCGTTCCCTCAGCCTTTTGAGGGATTGTAACAAAGAAGCGAGATATGCACCGTGTGTGGTTTGTATCTCGCTTCTTCTAACAATCCGCGCAAAATGTCTTCGTACACTCTTACGCCAAATGCATATCTTATGCAAGAGTCCATCCAAACACTCAGGTTCATCAGATCAGAAATTATTTGAATATAGATTATTCTTATCGAAATGCAAATCAAAACTTGTATGAAGTCTTTCAGATTCGTCCCGTTAAGCAAACACTTCTGTTTGGAATAAAGAAGCGAGGATGGTGCTATATTGTTGAGGACACATGTTAGGCAGGAGCGTTCCGAATACACCTTGTTCAGTATGTTAGTAAGAGCCAGACAGACACCACTCACGGTAACTGTTCTGGCTCTTACGTTACATACTTTCAAGGGGATGAGGTAGAGCGGGCCGGTGTCCGATGCAATATAGCATCATCCTTGCGGCCTTATTCACCACCAAATCCTTTGTTTCAATAGGGAGAATCAGACAGACAAATGCAAATTTATTTTGACTTCACTTCTCTCCACAATTCGTTATACAGCGCCTCATTTTCATCTCCGAGGAAATTAAACGTCTCACAGTTTTTCAACTGATCAATATCAGGGAATGCAATCGTGCTGTTTCTCATGTAGTCATCCTCGATCAATGCCTGCCCGGCAGAGTTAGGGATGGAGTAAGTGATGTATTCAAAATTCATTTTTGCAATATCCGGTCTACAGAGGAAGTTGATGAATTCTTCTGCATGTTCCTTATTCTCTGCATTTTTTGGAATAACCCAGGAATCAATCCAAAGATTAGAACCTTCCTTAGGAATCACGTAATCGAGATTTGGATTCTCCTGCTGGCAGTAGAGTGCTTCGCCGGAATAAATTACTCCGAGAGCTGCTTCATTTCCAATCATTTTATCACGTACCTGGTCGATAACATATGCCTGCACAAGAGGTTTCTGTTCAATCAGCAGATTTTTGGCAGCCTGAAGTTCATCTAAGTCTGTTGAATTTAATGAATAGCCCAGGTATTTTAAAGCGACACCAAAGGCATCTCTTACACTGTCCTGCATAAGGATGCTATCTTTATATTTTTCATCCCACAGAACACCCCAGCTGTCAATTGGTTCATCTACCATTTTCTTGTTATAAAGGATTCCGACAGTCCCCCAAAGATAAGGGATAGAATATTTATTATCAGGATCAAATCCTTTGGCAAGATCCATATATTTCTGATCGATATATTTCAAATTTGGGATGTTGTCATAATTAATCTCTTCCAAAAGATTATTCTCAATCATTCTCTGAATCATATAATCAGATGGACATACGACATCGTATGCAATCGCTCCCGACTGAATTTTTGGATACATGATCTCGTTTGTCTCAAATTCTTCATATACTACATCAATACCGGTTTCTTCTTCAAACATATCAATAACATCAGGATCAATATAATCACCCCAGTTATAAACAATTACCTGGCCTTGTGAGGAGATAACATCGTTCTTTCCATAAATAAAACCACCGATGATAATAAGCACAGCCATAGCAACAGGTACTAGACGTTGGAAGAAAAATCTTCCAAATTTTTGTGCTTTTCCGAAACGCTTTATTTTTACTACTTTTTTCTTTTCGGCAGGTGACATATTGATCAGGATCAAAAGTAACAGCACTGTAACAAACATAATGGTTGAAAGTGCATACATTTCAGGCTTGATTCCTTTACGGACTTCACTGTAAATCTTGGTTGAGAGTGTATCAATACCAGGACCTTTTGTGAAATGCGTGATCACAAAGTCATCCAGAGACATTGTAAAGGAAAGCAGGAAACCGGAGAAAATTCCAGGCATAATATCTGGAAGTACTACTTTGAAGAATGCATAGGCCGGAGAAGCTCCAAGGTCCAGTGCAGCTTCATAAGTTCTACGGTTCGTCTGTTTTAATTTTGGCATTACACTTAAGATGACATAAGGTATGTTGAATGTAATGTGTGCCAAAAGGATTGTTTTGAATCCAAGTGTGAAGCGGAATGCAATGAAGAGAAGCATCAGGGATACTCCTGTTACGATATCGGCATTCAGCATAGGGATGTTTGTAACTCCCATAAAAAGGGTACGCATTCTTGAATTCATTGCCTGCATGCCAAGTGCGGCACAAGTACCGATCAATGTTGCAATCAGTGCAGAGAGCAATGCAATGATCAGTGTTGTGTACAATGCATTCATAATCTCTTTGTTTTGGAAAAGAGACACATACCATTTTCCGGTGAATCCGCCCCATTTGGAACGTGTTTTAGTATTGTTAAAGGAGAGGACCATCAAAGTCACGATCGGTGCATACAGAATAATGCAGATCAGTGCCAGATAGATCTTTTTTGCTATAGTTTTCATTAAAATGCTGTCCCCTCCCCGTTTTTATCATATTTGGCGATCACAGCCATACTTGCGATGATGAAGATCATCAGCACCAGGGATAAACCGGAACCGGTATGCCAGTTGCTTCCCTGTTTGAATTCCTGCTCGATCACGTTTCCAATCAGAAGAATTTTGCTTCCACCGAGAAGGTCGGAAATAACAAAGGTCGTCAGCGCAGGTACGAAGACCATAGTGATACCACTGATAATTCCAGGAATGCTCAAAGGAAAGATGATCTGTGTAAATGTCTGAAATTCATTGGCTCCAAGATCTCTTGCTGCGTAAATGACATCTTTATCAATCTTTGCCAATACATTATAAATGGGAAGCACCATAAAAGGCAGGAAGTTATATACCATACCTAATACAATAGCCCCCGGTGTATTGATGATAGACTGCTGTGGCAGATGGAAGAATGCAAGAATGCTGTTGATCACACCATTTTTTTCAAGCAGTGTCTGCCAGGCGAGTGTACGCAGAAGAAAGTTCATCCACATAGGAAGAATAAAAATCAGTACGATAAGACTTGTCTGGTTCATGTTTTTTTCAGATAAAATCATTGCAAGAGGATATGCAAGAACCAGGCAGATCAGTGTGCTGACCAGGGAAAGCAGCAGTGCAAGTCCGAGTGCTTTCAGATTCTCAGGCGAAGCCATCATTGCAATGTTAGACCAGGTAAAAGTCCCTTCTTTATCTGTCAGACCATAATAAAAGATCATGAGCAGTGGGATAATAATAAATGACACAGACCAGAAAAGATAAGGCCCGGCAAATAATTTTCTATTCTTCAACAGCAGGTGCCTCCTCATCTTCAGATTCTGGTTTTTTCATAATCTGGATGTCAAAAGGATCCACTTTGATTCCGACTTCAGTTCCTACAGGGAACATATCTGTGCTATGTACGAGAAGTTCATAGTTGTTGGCAAGAACTTCCATCTCGTAGTGAACGCCTTTAAAGATCAAGTTTGTTACAATTCCGTCAATAACACCTTCTCCAGGCTTGACAAGATCAATATCTTCCGGACGGATTACAGCATCGACCGGACGGTTATGACCAAATCCTACGTCTACACATTTCCAGACAGCACCGAGCATACGGACAACTTTGTCTTCGAGCATGGTTGCAGCAATAATATTGCTGTCTCCGATAAAATCAGCTACAAATGCATTTTGCGGTTCGTTATAAATATCTTCCGGGGTGCCGATCTGCTGGATGTATCCCTGATTCATAACGACAATCGTATCAGACATTGTAAGAGCTTCTTCCTGATCGTGCGTTACATAGACAAATGTAATTCCAAGTTCATTTTTTAATCGGATCAGTTCATATTGCATATCCTGGCGAAGTTTTAAGTCCAATGCACCAAGTGGTTCATCAAGAAGAAGAACCTTTGGTTCATTTACAATCGCACGTGCGATTGCGATTCGCTGCTGCTGACCACCACTTAAGGAGTCAGGAGAACGATCCCCGTATCCTTCCAGATTGACAAGCTTTAAGGCATAATGAATTTTATCGCGGATATAGCCTTTAGATTTACCTTTGATCCTCAATCCAAAAGCAATATTTTCTGCAATGGACATATGAGAGAAGAGGGCATATTTCTGGAATACGGTATTCAGCTGACGACGGTTTGGCGGAAGACTGTTGATATTTTTTCCATCAAAAATAATATTACCGGAGTCCGGTGTCTCAAATCCACCGAGAATACGTAATAGTGTTGTTTTTCCACATCCACTAGGACCAAGGAGTGTGAGAAATTCGTTCTCACGGATATAAAGATTTAATTTATCCAGAATTACATTTTCGTCATAGGATTTGGTAATATCTATGATATCGATCAGTTTATTAGACATTTTTATCCTCCGTATATAATTGTTTTATCTGATTCATCCGGCTGACTGCATTACGCAAGAGCAGATCAGCGAGAGTGAGTGCGGTCATTGCTTCCACAACAACAACTGCGCGCGGTACGATGATTGGATCATGACGTCCGTGAATAGACAGTTCGATTTCTTCGCCTGAATTAGTTACAGTGTGCTGCATCTGAGAGATCGAAGGTGTTGGCTTGATCGCAGCTCTTAAGATTAATTGAGAACCATCACTCATGCCACCCAAAGTTCCGCCGGAATGATTCGAAGTTTTCATAACCTGTCCTTGTTGCATGCAGAAAGGATCGTTGTTTGTGCTTCCGGTAGAAGAGGCACTCTGAAAGCCATCGCCGATTTCGACACCTTTTACGGCTCCGATAGACATGATTGCCTGTGCAAGTAAAGCGTCCAGTTTATCGAAGACCGGTTCACCGAGACCGGCTGGAAGATGGTCAACACGGCATTCAATCAGACCGCCGCAGGAATCCATCTGCTCCATAAGAGTAGAAACATATTCAGCAGCCTTTTTGGCAGCATCTTTATTCGGCAGATAAAAACTGTTATTTGTAATCTCAGTAAAATCATAATCAGCTTCATCTACAGTGACAGGACCGATGGATTTTGCATAAGTTGTCAGCACAATCCCTAATTCGCCAAGTAATTTTGAAGCAATTGCACCGGCAGCAACACGGCCGATCGTCTCACGGCCGGAAGAACGTCCACCGCCACGGTAATCACGGAAACCATATTTCTGATCAAAGCAGTAATCTGCGTGTCCCGGACGATAAGATGTCGCAATATTCCCATAATCTCTGGAACGCTGATCCTGATTCCGTACGAGAAGAGAAATAGGAGTTCCGGTTGTAGTTCCTTCAAAGACTCCGGACAAAATCTCGACAGAGTCAGATTCATTCCGTTTCGTTGTATATTTACTCTGTCCCGGTTTGCGGCGATCTAAAAATTGTTGAATATCCTGTTCAGATAAAGGGATGCCGGCAGGGCATCCATCTATAACTACACCAACTCCGGGACCGTGGGACTCGCCCCAGGTAGTGACTCGAAATAAAGTACCAAATGTTGAACCGCTCATAATATATCTAAAACTCCTTTCGTTTGTATCAATAAGGTATATAAAAAGTGCGTATAAAATGCTCTTTTGTATATCATATATCATTTTTTTCCGTATCATACCCCCAGATACGAAACATATTGTTGTGTTTCATAACTGAGGGTACAGTGCAATTATATAGGAAGAAAGAGGTGTACGCAAGTTAAAATGTTGTAGAATTCAACAGAATTTCAAAAATAAATTACAAAAGTATTTCTAAAAGATTTCGTTCGAATTAACAATTCAACATCAGTTTAATTTGTGCGTATTTCATGAAAGTTTGGGGTGTACATTTTGGAAAAAGCGTAATATAATGAAGTCTGAATCAAAAAGAAGTATTAATCCAAAAGACGAGGGTGAGAATTAGAATGTCTGAAAAGAAAGTAGTTAGAAGACGCAAAGTAAGAAGAAAGAAAAAGCAGAAGACAATTGACAAGAAGATCTGGATGATTATCGGTGGTATTATTGCTGGCCTTGTTATTGTTTATCTTGCAATATCAGTCTTTTTTATGAGTCATTTCTATATTAATACGCAGATTAACGGAAAGAACTTTTCTGGTAAGAATGCGGCGGCGGTAGAGAATTATATTAAAAATCAGGTGGCAGATTATAAACTGACAATTGTAGAACAGAATAATATGACAGATGCAATCGAAGGATCGGATATTTCACTTGTATATAAGGAAAATTCAGATATAGAGGATGCACTGAAGAAACAGAATGCATTTTTGTGGCCACAGGCATTTTTCTCAAAAAGTTCAGCTGAAGTCACAATTGAGGTCGGATATGATGAAGCAGCGTTGGAGTCAAAGATTGAATCCGTACAGGCTCTGAATCAGGAGCAGACAGATCCACAGTCTGCTTATCCAAAGTATGATGGGAACAGTTTCGTTGTTGAACCTGAAGTTTATGGTACGAAAGTAGATGTGGATACATTTAAGGCAAAAGTGAAGGATGCGATCACAAACTTCAAGAGTGAATTAAATATGATGGATGAGAAGTGCTATGCTATGCCGAAGTACACTTCAGAGTCTCCGGAAGTTCAGAAAGCCTGTGATGCGATGAACAATTATCTGAAAGCCAGCATCACTTATAAGATGACAAACCAGAATGTGGTTGTAAACAAGGATCTGATTTCAGGCTGGGTAACATATGATGATAATATGAATGCAACGCTTGATGAGTCAAAGGTGAAAGAGTGGCTTCGTGAATTTGGAAAGACTTATGATACGGTTGGAACGACAAGAAGTATTACAACTCCGGGAGGAAAAACAGTAGACGTTTCGGGAGGTACTTACGGCTGGTCAGTTGACGAGGCAGCAGAACTGACTGCGCTTGTTGACAGCATTAAGAAAGGTGAGGTTGTCGAGAAAGAACCTGCTTATGCACAGACGGCAGCTACACATGACGCGCAGGATTGGGGAACGACTTATCTGGAAGTAGATATCCCGGCTCAGCACATGTGGTATGTGGTTAACGGAGCTGTACAATTAGAGACAGACGTTGTTACAGGACTTCCTACACCGGAGCGAGAGACACCGACAGGAGTTTATTCGATTCTTGAGATGAAGAGGGATAAGACACTGGTCGGAGAAATTAATCCTTCTACAGGACAGCCAAGTTATCGTACAGATGTAGATTACTGGATGCGTGTGACCTGGACAGGAATCGGATTCCACGATGCGACATGGAATCCAAGCTTTGGAGGAAGCCGTTATCAGACGAATGGTTCTCATGGATGTATCAATATGCCATTAGACCAGGCGGCAAGTCTTTACGGAATGCTTAGTACGGGAACACCTGTTATAATACATAATTAAAGGAAATGCAAAGATAAATATAGCCTGCCATAACTATTGGCAGGCTTTGATAGTCTGAAAACCAAAAAGAAAAGAAGAGGAAAAAAGCTTATGTATGAACTTTTAAAGAAGGACGGGCGTGCGAAAAGAGGACGCTTTACAACAGTTCACGGAGTAATTGAAACTCCGGTTTTTATGAATGTTGGAACAGTAGCAGCAATCAAAGGAGCAGTATCTACAGATGATCTGAGAGGGATTAAGACGCAGGTGGAGTTGTCTAATACATATCATCTTCATGTTCGTCCGGGAGATGAAGTTGTGAAGAAACTCGGAGGACTTCATAAATTTATGAACTGGGATAAACCGATTCTGACAGATTCCGGCGGATTTCAGGTATTTTCCCTTGCAAAGTTGAGAAAGATCAAGGAAGAAGGAGTTCATTTTAATTCACATATTGATGGTCATAAGATATTTATGGGACCGGAACAGAGCATGCAGATTCAGTCTAATCTTGCATCTACGATTGCGATGGCATTTGATGAGTGCCCGTCCAGTGTGGCAGACAGAAAGTATATGACGAATTCTGTAGAGCGTACGACGCGCTGGCTGAAGCGCTGTAAGGATGAAATGGCAAGACTGAATTCTCTGCCGGATACGATCAATCCACATCAGATGCTGTTTGGAATTAATCAGGGTGGAATTTATGAGGATATCCGAATTGCACATGCACAGCAGATCGCAGAACTGAATCTGGATGGTTATGCAGTGGGTGGACTTGCAGTAGGAGAGAGCCACGAAGAGATGTACCGTATTCTTGATGCAGTGGTTCCGCATCTTCCGGAAAACAAGCCGACTTATCTGATGGGTGTTGGTACACCGGCTAATATTCTGGAGGCAGTAGATCGAGGAGTGGATTTCTTTGACTGTGTATATCCGTCAAGAAACGGACGTCATGGGCATGTATATACAAATCATGGAAAGATGAATCTGTTTAATGCCAAGTATGAACTGGATGACCGTCCGATCGAGGAAGGATGTAACTGTCCGGCATGTAGAAGCTACAGCAGAGCGTACATCAGACATCTGTTGAAAGCAAAAGAGATGCTCGGAATGCGTCTGTGTGTACTTCATAATCTGTATTTCTATAACACAATGATGGAAGAAATCCGTGATGCGATTGATGCAGGGGAATTCCAGGCATACAAGAAGAGAAAATTGGAAGGCATGGAACAGAAATAGTGTTTCTGATTTAACTTTATAGAAAATGTATAAAAATAAACTTAAATATACATGGAATATTAGAAAAACACTTGAATTAGAAGCTGTTTTTGTGTATAGTAGATTTATTGTCTATTAGTACTTAAAAAGTACTGGACAGATAGGTTTAAGAAATAGTCAGGAGGAAATTTCAATGGGAACAGTAGGTATTATTGTTGTTTATGCTGTTATCCTCGGTGGTATGTGGTTTCTTCTGATGCGTCCTCAGAAAAAGGAGCAGAAGAGAATCCAGGCAATGCTCGCTGATATGGAGATTGGAGATACAGCGCTTACTACAAGTGGATTTTATGGTGTTATCATCGATATTACGGATGATGACGTGATTGTTGAGTTCGGTAATAATAAGAATTGCCGTATTCCTATGCAGAAGGCTGCAATTGCTCAGATTGAGAAGCCAGGTGCTGAATAAGAGGAAAAAATGAGACCGGAAGGAGTGTGACTCTTTCTGGTCTTTTATTTATGCGAGCAACGAGCCAAAGTCCGTGCTTGCACGAGACCTTGGCGACTGCCGCGATAACTTGAGAAACTCGCAGAGCGTGTTTCTCATAGGTTTAGACAGAATGTGCCTGAAAAAATACAATTTCCGATAAAAATACAGAGCGCCCTCTATTTTTTCACTCGAAATACTTGAAACAGTGAAAAAAATGCGGTATGATAAAAAAAGATTTTTACATTTTGGAAGGATGAGTTAGATATGGAAATGAAAATTGGAGTAATCAAAGGAGATGGAATCGGTCCTGAGATCGTAGATGAGGCAATGAAGGTGCTGGATCAGACAGCGAAAGTTTATGGTCATTCTATTTCCTACACGCAGCTTCTGATGGGAGGAGCATCAATTGATGTGAACGGGGTGCCGCTTACAGAAGAGACTCTTCAGCTGGCAAAGGACAGTGATGCAGTTCTTATGGGTTCCATTGGTGGTGATGCGAAGACTTCTCCATGGTATCAGCTCGAACCATCAAAACGTCCGGAAGCGGGTCTGTTACAGCTTAGAAAGGGACTTAATCTTTTTGCAAACTTAAGGCCGGCAGTTCTCTACGATGAACTGAAAGGTGCGTGTCCACTGAAGAAAGAGATCGCGGACAGAGGATTTGATCTAATGATCATGCGTGAATTGACAGGCGGTCTTTATTTCGGAAAACGAAGCACAGAAGAGATTGATGGTGTCCTTACCGCAAAAGACGAACTTACTTATAATGAAAATGAAATCCGCAGAATTGCAAAACGTGGTTTTGATATTGCAATGAAGAGAAACAAGAAGGTCACAAGTGTTGACAAAGCGAATGTACTTGACTCTTCCAGACTTTGGAGAAAAGTTGTTGAGGAAGTAGCGAAGGACTATCCGGAAGTTACATTAGAACATATGCTTGTTGACAACTGTGCAATGCAGCTTGTGAAGGATCCGGCACAGTTTGACGTTGTCCTGACAGAGAACATGTTTGGAGATATTTTATCCGATGAAGCAAGTATGGTGACAGGTTCTATCGGAATGCTTGCAAGTGCAAGCCTGAACGATACAAAATTCGGTCTGTATGAACCAAGTGGCGGTTCAGCACCGGATATTGCCGGAAAGGGAATCGCAAACCCGATCGCAACAATTCTTTCAGCAGCAATGATGCTGAGATTTTCATTTGATCTTGATAAAGAGGCAGATGCGATTGAAAATGCTGTTGCAGCAGTATTAAAAGACGGATACCGTACAATCGACATTATGTCTGAAGGAAAAGAACAGATCGGAACAGCCCAGATGGGAGATAAGATCTGCGAATATATTAAGTAATTAGCAGTTGTTACAGAAAGAGAGGATTTTAAAATGAGAAGTGATACAGTTAAAAAAGGAATTCAGCAGGCACCACATCGTTCTCTGTTTAATGCACTGGGACTTACAGAAGAGGAATTAGATCGTCCACTGATCGGTGTTGTAAGTTCTTATAATGAGATTGTACCGGGGCACATGAATCTGGATAAGATCACAGAAGCAGTTAAACTTGGCGTGGCAATGGCCGGAGGAACACCAATCATGGTTCCTGCAATTGCTGTCTGTGATGGTATTGCTATGGGACATATCGGTATGAAATATTCTCTCGTAACAAGAGATCTGATCGCAGATTCTACAGAAGCTCTTGCTATGGCACATCAGTTTGACGGACTTGTAATGATCCCAAACTGTGACAAGAATGTACCGGGACTTCTGATGGCAGCTGCCCGTGTGAATGTACCGACAGTATTTGTAAGCGGCGGACCGATGCTTGCAGGACATGTAAAGGGAAGTAAAACAAGTCTTTCCAGTATGTTTGAGGCAGTAGGTTCTTATGCAGCCGGAAAGATGAATGATGAAGACATTTGCGAATTTGAGAATAAAGCATGTCCGACTTGCGGATCCTGTTCCGGTATGTATACGGCAAACAGTATGAACTGTCTGACAGAGGCTCTTGGTATGGGGCTGAAAGGAAATGGAACAATCCCAGCTGTTTATTCTGCAAGAATCCAGCTTGCAAAGCATGCAGGTATGCAGGTGATGGAGCTTGTAAGAAAGAATATCCGCCCGAGAGATATTATGACAGAAGATGCAATCCTCAATGCACTTACAGTTGATATGGCACTTGGATGCTCTACAAACAGCATGCTTCACCTTCCGGCAATCGCACATGAGATTGGTATGGATTTCGAGATTGATTTTGCAAATGCGATCAGCGAGAAGACTCCAAACCTTTGTCATCTTGCACCGGCGGGTCATACTTATATTGAAGATCTGAACGAAGCAGGCGGAGTTTATGCAGTTATGAATGAGCTGAATAAGAAGGGACTTCTTCATACAGACTGCATGACCGTAACAGGAAAGACGGTAGGAGAGAATATTGCCGGATGTGAGAATAAGAATCCGGAAGTTATCCGTCCAATCGACAACCCATATACTCAGACAGGCGGACTTGCTGTATTGAAAGGAAATCTTGCACCGGACGGAAGTGTTGTAAAACGTTCTGCAGTATGTGATGAGATGCTTGTACATGAAGGACCGGCAAGAATTTTCGAGAGTGATGAAGAAGCGACAGAAGCAATCAAGACAGGAAAGATCAATCCTGGAGATGTTATTGTAATCCGTTACGAGGGACCAAAAGGCGGCCCTGGAATGAGAGAGATGCTCAATCCTACATCTGCGATTGCAGGATACGGACTTGGGTCTACAGTAGCTCTTATCACAGATGGAAGATTCAGCGGAGCATCCAGAGGTGCTTCTATCGGACACGTATCACCGGAGGCAGCAGTTGGCGGACCGATCGCACTGGTAGAAGAGGGAGATATTATCAAGATCAATATTCCGGAACTGAAATTAGAGCTGGATGTATCGGATGAAGAACTGGCAGCAAGAAAAGCAAAATGGCAGCCAAGAGAACCTAAGGTTAAGACAGGATACCTCGCAAGATATGCTTCTATGGTAACATCAGGTAACCGCGGAGCAATTCTCGAAGTACCGAAGGCAAAATAAAATAAAAAACCAGGAGGAGAGTACGTCATGCAGTTAAATGGAGCAGAAATCGTGATCGAATGTCTGAAAGAACAAGGCGTTGACACTGTATTTGGCTATCCGGGTGGAGCAATTTTAAATGTATATGATGAACTTTATAAACATCGTGATGAGATCCGTCACATCCTGACTTCTCATGAGCAGGGGGCAGCACATGCGGCTGACGGATATGCGAGAGCTACAGGAAAAGTGGGGGTCTGCCTTGCAACAAGCGGACCGGGCGCAACAAATCTTGTAACAGGAATCGCAACAGCATATATGGATTCCATACCGATTGTTGCAATTACATGTAATGTCGGTGTCCCATTACTTGGAAAAGACAGTTTTCAGGAGATCGACATTGCTGGAGTAACAATGCCAATTACAAAATACAGTTATATCGTTAAAGATGTAACAAAACTTGCAGAAACAATCAGAAAGGCTTTTCGCATTGCTAAGACTGGAAGACCGGGGCCGGTGCTGATCGATATTCCGAAGGATGTTACTGCGAAAGTTACAGAGTATGAGAAGGAATATCCAGGTGTATATAACCGAGAGGTAATCCATTCAGAAGAAGAGGATCTCAAGAAAGCTGTTGAGATGATCAAAGAAGCGCAGAGACCATATATTTTCGTAGGTGGCGGAGCTGTTCTTTCTGAGGCAAGTAAAGAACTTTACGAATTTGCACAGAAGGTAGATGCACCGGTAACAGATTCTCTGATGGGGAAAGGAGCTTTCCCGGGAACTGATGAGAGATATACCGGAATGCTCGGAATGCATGGAACAAAGGCGTCGAACTTTGGAGTAAGTGAATGCGATCTTCTGATCGTAACAGGAGCAAGATTCAGTGACCGTGTAACCGGAAATACTGCAACATTTGCAAAAGATGCGAAGATTCTTCAGATTGACATTGATCCGGCAGAGATGGATAAGAATGTCATGATCGATCTTGGGTTAGTAGGTGATATTAAAGCAGTCCTGAAGAAAATAAATGAGCATCTTCCACAGCAGTCTCATCCGGAATGGATGAATAAGATTAAAGATTACAAGGCGAAATATCCATTAACATATCATAAGGATGTACTTACAGGTCCATTTGCAGTAGAAGAAATTTATCGTCAGACAAATGGAGAAGCAATTATCACAACAGAAGTCGGACAGCATCAGATGTGGGCAGCACAGTATTATAAATATACGAAACCAAGAACACTTTTAACATCAGGTGGTCTTGGAACAATGGGATATGGTCTTGGGGCAGCAATCGGTGCGAAGACAGGATGTCCGGATAAAATTGTTGTAAATATTGCCGGAGACGGATGTTTCCGTATGAATATGAATGAGATCGCAACAGCTGTAAGACATGATGTTCCGATTATCCAGGTTGTAGTTAATAACCATGTACTCGGTATGGTTCGTCAATGGCAGGATCTTTTCTATGATGAAAGATATTCTGCGACAGTTCTCCGTGATGCAGTTGACTATGTGAAGCTTGCAGAAGCGATGGGAGCAGTAGGGCTTCGAGCTACAACACAGGAGGAGTTTAAAGAGTGCTTTGCGAAAGCATTGACATGTGGAAAACCGGTTCTGATCGATTGTATGATCGACTGTGATGATAAGGTATGGCCTATGGTTGCGCCGGGAGCACCGATCAGCGAAGCATTTGATGAGCAGGATCTGAAAGCAAAAGAAAACTAAAAATAATAAGTTTCAGCTACATAGTTGTATGGCTGATAAATAAAGGAATATTTTATTTTTATGTGAGAAAATCTGTGAAAACGGAGTTTCTATAGATACACAATAACAGGAGGTAATTAAAAATGAGTAGAGTGTATAATTTTTCAGCGGGACCGGCGGTTCTGCCAGAAGAAGTACTGAAGGAAGCGGCAGCAGAGATGCTGGACTACAAGGGAACAGGAATGTCTGTTATGGAGATGAGTCATCGTTCCAAAGCTTTCGAGGAAATTATCACAGAAGCTGAGCAGGATCTCAGAGATCTGATGAATATTCCGGATAACTATAAAGTACTGTTTCTTCAGGGTGGAGCGTCACAGCAGTTTGCTATGATCCCTATGAACCTGATGAAGAATAAGGTTGCTGATTACATTGTCACAGGACAGTGGGCTAAGAAAGCAGCTAAGGAAGCAGAAAAATATGGAAAGGTGAATGTTGTTGCATCCTCAGCGGATAAGACATTTTCATACATTCCAGACTGCTCCGATCTTCCGATTTCAGAAGATGCAGACTACGTATATATCTGTGAAAACAACACTATTTACGGAACAAAATTTAAAACACTGCCAAACACAAAAGGAAAAGATCTTGTGGCAGATGTCTCCTCCTGTTTTCTTTCCGAACCTGTAGATGTAACAAAATATGCAATGATTTATGGTGGAGTTCAGAAAAATATCGGACCTGCCGGTGTAGTGATCGCAATCATCCGTGAAGATCTGATCACAGAGGATGTTCTCCCGGGAACACCTACAATGCTTACATATAAGACACATGCAGATGCAAAATCTCTTTATAATACACCACCGGCATACGGAATCTATATCTGTGGTAAAGTCTTCAAATGGCTTAAGAAGATGGGCGGACTTGAAGTAATGAAAGAACGCAACGAAAAGAAAGCAAAAGTTCTTTATGATTTCCTTGATCAGAGCAAACTGTTCAAAGGAACTGTTGTCCCGGAAGATCGTTCTCTTATGAATGTACCATTCGTGACAGGCGATGCAGATCTGGATGCAAAATTCGTTAAGGAAGCAAAAGAAGCTGGATTTGAGAATCTGAAAGGACATAGAACTGTAGGCGGAATGCGTGCCAGCATTTACAACGCAATGCCATATGAGGGTGTTGTTGCACTTGTAGACTTTATGAAGAAATTTGAAGAGGAGAATCTGTAAGATGTTTAAATATCATTGCCTGAATCCAATTTCTGCCGTTGGCATGAATAAGTTGGATGAAAATTATGTAAAGACAGAAAATGCGGATGAAGCTGATGTGATTCTTGTCCGCAGTGCAAAAATGCATGAGATGGAATTCGGAAAGAACCTGAAAGCAATCGCTCGTGCGGGAGCCGGAGTGAATAATATTCCGCTTGATAAATGTGCAGAGGAAGGAATTGTTGTATTCAATACACCTGGAGCAAATGCGAATGGTGTAAAAGAACTTGTGATTGCAGGAATGCTTCTCGCAGCCAGAGATGTTGTTGGTGGAATTCAGTGGGTACAGGAATTCGAGGAAGATGGAGATATCGCAAAGATTGCTGAGAAGAAGAAAAAAGCATTTGCAGGAACAGAACTTTCCGGAAAGAAACTTGGTGTGATCGGACTTGGAGCAATCGGAGTTCTTGTTGCGAATGTAGCAACACATCTTGGAATGGAAGTTTATGGATATGATCCATATGTTTCCGTAGATTCTGCATGGAGACTTTCCAGAAGTATCCATCACGCAACAACAGTAGATGAAATCTATAAAGAGTGCGATTATATCACAATCCATGTACCTGCACTTGACAGTACAAAGGGAATGATTGACAAGAATGCAATCAGTCTGATGAAAGAGGGCGTTGTAATTCTGAACTTCGCCAGAGATGTTCTTGTAAATCAGGAAGATATCGTTGATGCACTTGTAGCAGGTAAAGTACACCGTTATGTAACAGATTTCCCAACAAAGGAAATTGTAGGTGTAAAAGGCGCAATTGTAATTCCGCATCTTGGAGCATCTACAGAAGAGTCAGAAGACAACTGTGCACAGATGGCTGTTGCTGAGATCCGTGATTTCCTTGAAAATGGAAATATTACACATTCCGTTAATTATCCGGATTGCAACGTGGGAACAAAAGTTGACGGAGACAGAATTACAATTCTTCACCGCAATGTGCCGAATATGATCGGTCAGTTTACAACACTTCTTGCACAGGAGAATCAGAATATCGCACTTATGACAAATAAGAGCAAGAAAGAATATGCATATACAGTAATTGATGTAGACGGAAGCGTTTCTGATGAAGTTGTAAGTAAACTGGAATCAATCGCAGATGTACTTGGTGTGCGTGTGATCAAATAAAAAGTAAATGAAGTTTAATTTGGCTAAGCTGATTTTGAAAGCTAATTTATAACGAAAAGAACAGGGTGGTTTTTCTATGTGAGAGACCACCTTTTTGTATACAATAAGTTGATAAATAAGATATGGCACAAAGCATATAAAAAATGAACAGATAGTATAGAGAAGTATTACACAAAAATGGATACATTTTTCATGCAATGATATCGGCATGAAATCATCTTGACAATATTTGTATAATCGTATACAATCATACAAAAAGAGAATAGGAGGAAATCATGGAAGAATATCAGGACCGTTCTCTGGGAGGACGTGTTTTTAAGAGACTCCGTGAAGATATCCTCAAAGGCAGATACAAACAACAGGATGAACTCAGAGAGGCTACCATCGGGAAAGAACTCGGGGTTAGCAGAACTCCAGTAAGGGAAGCGTTAAGACAGCTTGAATTAGAAGGTCTTGTGACGATTGTACCGAATAAGGGTGCTTATGTTACCGGAATCAGCCAGAAGGATATCTGGGATATCTATCAGATGCGTAAGTATCTGGAAGGAATGTGCGCCAGATGGGCGGCGGAACATATTACAGAAGACCAGTTAGAAAAATTAGAAGAGACTATTTTACTTTCAGAATTTCAGATGAAGAAAGAAAATGGATACAATAAAGAACAAGTAACAGGATTAGACGGAAGATTTCATACGATATTATATGAGGCTTCCGGAAGCAGGATGCTGTGTCATGTTCTTACAGATTTTCACCGATATGTTCAAATGGCAAGAAAGTCCTCGATCAATGTGAAGGCAAGAGCCGAGAAGTCAATTGAGGAGCATAAAGCGATTCTTCAGGCAATCAGGGACAGAAACCCGGATCTGGCAGAACAGCTTGCGAAGGAACATATTGTTCATGTCATGCAGAACCTTAAAAAAATAGAAGAAAAACAAAATCAGGAGGAGACAGAAAATGGAAAAAATTAAAATGACAACACCACTGGTAGAGATGGACGGAGATGAGATGACAAGAATTCTCTGGAAGATGATCAAAGATAATCTTCTTGAGCCATATATTGATCTCAAGACAGAATATTATGATCTCGGCCTGGAACACAGAAACGAGACAGATGACCAGGTAACAGTTGATTCTGCACTCGCAACAAAGAAATACAAAGTTGCCGTAAAATGTGCAACAATCACTCCGAATGCAGCACGTATGGATGAGTATGATCTGAAAGAAATGTGGAAGAGCCCGAACGGAACAATCCGTGCGATCCTTGATGGAACAGTGTTCCGCGCTCCAATCGTTGTAAAAGGAATTGAGCCATGTGTAAAGAACTGGAAGAAACCAATTACAATTGCAAGACATGCTTATGGAGATGTATATAAAGGATCCGAGATGAAGATTCCGGGAGCGGGAAAGGTTGAACTTGTATACACAGCAGAAGATGGAAGCCAGACAAAAGAACTGGTTCATGAATTTGATGGACCTGGAATCGTACAGGGAATGCATAATATCAATAAATCCATCGAAAGCTTTGCAAGAAGCTGCTTCTCCTACGCTTTGGATACAAAACAGGATCTGTGGTTTGCAACAAAGGATACAATTTCTAAGAAATATGATCATACATTCAAAGATATCTTCCAGGAAATCTTTGATGCAGAATATGCTGATCAGTTCAAAGAAGCGGGAATTGAGTATTTCTACACACTGATCGATGATGCTGTTGCCCGTGTTATGAAATCAGAAGGTGGATATATCTGGGCATGTAAGAACTACGATGGAGATGTAATGAGCGACATGGTATCTTCCGCATTCGGTTCACTTGCTATGATGACATCCGTACTTGTTTCTCCGGACGGATATTATGAATATGAAGCTGCTCATGGAACTGTACAGCGTCACTATTATAAGCACCTGAAAGGTGAAGAGACATCTACAAACTCAGTTGCAACAATCTTCGCATGGACAGGAGCTCTCAGAAAACGCGGCGAGCTGGATGGAAACAAAGATCTGATGGACTTCGCAGATAAACTTGAGAAAGCAACAATCGACACAATCGAAGCAGGAGAGATGACAAAGGATCTTGCTCTGATCACAACAATCGAGAATCCGACAGTACTCAATAGTGAGGAGTTTATTAAAGCAATAGCGAAGAGGCTGTAATTGTTGATCAGGATTCATTTGATTGAAATATATACTTTATGTCGAATGAGGGCGTGAGGAAACAGCTTTATTGCATCAGACACCGGCCCGCTCTACCTCATCCCTTTGAAAGTATGTAACATAAGAGCCAGAACAGTTACCGTGTGTGGTGCCTGTTCTGGCTTTTATCCTCATCGACAAAGATTCACTGTCTCCCGGCTGTTAATTCTGTATTTGTCTTCTGGATTCGCTTTGTTTGGGATAAAAACTTCTCCTTTAGATAGCGTAGTGATGTGGGGGCTTTATTGTTGAGGACACATATAAGGCAGGAGCGTTCCGAATACACTTTGCAGAATCTGTTAGGAAAAGACAGACACGAACCTCTCACGGTGAGTGTTCTGACTTTTCTGTTACAGATTGTCAAAGGGATGAGGTAGAGCGGGCCGGTGTCCGATGCAATAAAATCCCCCACATCACGGATATAAAATATGAAAAAGTATTTACCAGCTGGAAGAATCCAAGCTCGACAAAAACAATGTCCTGTGAAAAAAATGTCAATTTGCGGAAAATATGAATTGAAATTTCAATCGTCCTAGTATATAATACAATAGGCAGAAATTTTGGTTTATTTTAAAATTATTTTATAAGTATGGAGGGCTAAAATATGAGCTACAATGCAACAGAAAACTCAGCAAGCAGACGAATTGCCACACTGCTTGATGAGGGAAGCTTTGTTGAAATTGGCGGAGCTGTTACAGCTAGAAGCACAACTTTCAACTTGCAGGAGAAGGCAGCTCCTTCTGACGGTGTTATCACTGGATATGGAGTGATTGACGGTAACCTGGTTTATGTATACAGCCAGGATGCTGATGTTCTGGGTGGAGCACTCGGAGAGATGCATGCGAAGAAGATCGCAAGAATCTATGATATGGCTATGAAGATGGGAGCACCGGTGATTGGACTGATCGACTGTGCAGGTCTCAGACTTCAGGAAGCTACAGATGCACTTGAGGCATTTGGAAGCCTTTATCACAAACAGGCACTTGCATCAGGTGTGATTCCGCAGGTTACAGCAATCTTTGGAATGTGCGGCGGCGGTCTTGCAGTTGTTCCGGGGCTTACAGATTTCACATTTATGGAAGTAAAAGACGGAAAACTTTTCGTTAATTCTCCAAATGCACTGGAAGGAAATGAGATTTCCAAGTGTAACACAGCAAGCGCTGAGTACCAGAGCAAGACAGCAGGTCTTGTAGACGGAATCGGTGCAGAGGCAGAGATCCTCGGACAGATCCGTGATCTTGTATGTATGCTTCCGGCAAACAACGAAGATGATATGTCTTATGAGGAATGCACAGATGACCTGAACCGTATCTGCGCAGACATTGCTAACGCATCAGAAGATACAGCAATCGCACTGGCACAGATTGCTGACAATCAGATTCTTGTTGAGACAAAGAAAGACTACGCAAAAGAGATGGTTACAGGATTTATCCGCCTGAACGGAATGACAGTTGGTGTTGTTGCAAACCGCTCTAAAGTATACAATGCAGAGGCTGAAGTAGAGGCTGAGTTCGACAGCGTTCTTACAGTAGACGGATGCAAGAAGGCAACAGATTTTGTAAACTTCTGTGATGCATTCTCAATCCCGGTTCTTACACTGACAAATGTAACAGGATTTGCTGCTACAGTAGAGTCAGAGAAGAACATGGCAAGCGCAGTTGCAAAACTGACATATGCATTTGCTAACGCTACAGTACCGAAGGTAAATGTAATCGTTGGTAAGGCATTCGGAAGTGCTTACGTTTCTATGAACAGTAAGTCAATTGGTGCAGATCTTGTTTATGCATGGCCAACAGCAGAGATCGGAATGATGGATGCGAAGCTTGCAGCACAGATCATGTACGCAGACGCAGATGCTGAGACTCTTAATGAGAAAGCAGCTGAATACAAAGAACTTCAGTCAAGCCCGAATTCAGCAGCAGCAAGAGGATATGTTGATGCGATCATCGAGCCGGCAGATACAAGAAAATATGTGATCGGAGCATTTGAGATGCTGTTCACAAAGAGAGAGGACCGTCCGGCTAAGAAACACGGAACGGTTTAGTGAGGTGAGGCGAAGTGAAGAAAAAAATCAGTTTATTAGGACTTATCCTCATTCTCGTTCTTAGCTTCACAGGATGTGGTAAGTCTGAGACAACAGAATATGATCAGGCAACATTAGAACAGTATGCTGAGTTTGTTGTTCAGAATTTCGAAGCGATGACAACAGAGCAGCTTGACAGCTTTTCTGATATGCGTGATCTTCAGCTTGACACACAGCTTATGAATGTAGGACTTCCGGTTGATGGAGAGGACTTCCTTACAATGATCAGCTCCTGGGAAGCAGCAGAAGAAGAGTGCGGTGCTTATGTTGAACATGGCGACTGGACAATGGAAGTAAAGAACGATGGAGTTTCACTCACATCTGAAGCAAAATATGAAAACAGAGATGCAGACATCGTCTTCAGTTTTGACGAAAAGGGCAATATGGAGAGTATGGATGTTTCTGCTCATTATTCAACAGGAGAGATCCTTGAGAAAGCCGGTCTGAATACGGTACTTGGTATGGGAACTGTATTCGTTGTATTGATTTTCATTTCATTCATTATTTATCTGCTTGGATACATTCCGAAACTTCAGGAGAAGTTGGCAAATAAAGATAAGAAAGTGGAAGAGAAGAAGGAAGCACCTGTACAGGCAGCTCCAGCACCGGTAGCTGCAGCAGAAGATGATGCAGAACTTGTAGCAGTAATCGCAGCAGCAATTGCAGCAGCAGAGGGAACTTCTACAGATGGATTTGTTGTTCGTTCTATTAAGAGAAGAAAATCAAACAGATGGAATTAATCAGGAGGATAATTAGATGAAAAACTATACAATCACAGTAAACGGAAATGTATATGATGTAACAGTAGAAGAAAACGGAGCAGGTGCAGCACCGGTTGCAAGACCTGCAGCAGCACCGAAGGCAGCTCCGGCAGCTCCGAAGGCAGCAGCTCCGGCCGGCGCTCAGGGTTCTGTAGTTGTAACCGCTCCGATGCCGGGCAAGATTCTGGCAGTTAAGGCTAACGCTGGACAGGCTGTTAAGAAAGGCGACGTAATCATGGTTCTCGAGGCTATGAAAATGGAGAACGATATCGTAGCTCCTCAGGATGGAACCGTTGCAAGCATTAATGCAGCAGCAGGCGACGCAGTAGAAGCTGGCGCAACTCTTGCTACATTAAACTAATAGCTTGCCAAAAAGCAAGTTCCACATGGAGGGATTAAAATGGATTATATTGGATCTACTTTGGCCAATCTTCTTCAGCAGACCGCATTCTTCAATCTGACCTTTGGAAACTTTATCATGATCCTGGTGGCATTCGTATTCCTGTATCTGGCAATCAGAAAAGGATTCGAGCCGCTCTTACTGGTTCCGATTGCGTTTGGTATGCTGTTAGTTAATATCTACCCGGATATTATGGCTAACCCGGAAGATATGTCCAATGGCGTAGGCGGACTTCTTCACTACTTCTTCATTCTGGATGAGTGGAGTATCCTTCCGTCTCTGATTTTCATGGGTGTCGGCGCAATGACCGATTTCGGTCCGCTGATCGCAAACCCGAAGAGCTTCCTGCTTGGTGCAGCTGCTCAGTTCGGTATCTACATTGCATTCATGCTGGCTAACGCAACTGGTCTGTTTACAGTAGGTGAGGCAGCTGCTATCGGTATCATCGGTGGTGCAGACGGTCCGACCGCTATCTATGTAGCTAACAACCTGGCACCGGATCTGGTTGCTCCGATCGCCGTTGCCGCTTACTCCTACATGGCGCTGATTCCGCTGATTCAGCCGCCGATCATGA
>OGYR01000509.1_pt1 | contig 22184 bp, 20 predicted proteins | sample 1576661 | NCBI WGS metagenome assembly OGYR01 (sample SAMEA3541490, study PRJEB24748) | human gut metagenome | biome: human gut; feature: human-associated habitat; material: faeces | place: China | collected 2012
GTAGCCCTTGTGGTACGAAAATGTACACATATTGCTATATTCCAATCGAGACAAGAGACGTATATAGGATTTCATGCTGTTTTTTGCAATAATGAACAGCTTCTATTAGGAGAACCATTCAGAGAAGATGATGGAGATATTGAACTTCGCCTTGCTACGGACTCGGAAAAGCAGCAACTCTTTGATGCTCTCGCAAAGGAAGGCAAACGCTGGAATAGTGAGAAGAAACAGATTGTGGACTTGAAGCCAGCGTTTGAAATCGGCAAACTCTACGTTTTCAACGAGGACGATGAGGACGGAGAGTTGACTATCATCGGAGAGCTCATTGCCAAGAACGAAAGCGAAGATACGCTGACATTCGGCAACCAGTACGAAATCGAGAACGAGAAGTTTGTGACCGACCAAACCTTCGACCTGCGTATCAGCGTTAACAAGGAACTTCGAGAAGCGACAGAGAACGAAGTCGAACTGTTCAACAAACATTACGCCATCTGGAAGAAAGAGAAGGAAGTGAAGGAGCAGCCAGACTTCAAGACCTTTGACAATGTGCTGGTAAGCATCGGGAGCGGATTTAAGTGGCGTCCTGCATTATTTATTCGTGACCATGGAGAGAATTGTACGAATAGATACAACGTATTGCCTTTATACAGCGGAAAGCCAGCGGACTTCGAACACTGCATCCCATACGAGGGGAACGAGAATATCGCCTTCGCTGACTACAACAGCGAGGATTTACCATTACCATTCTAGGACGTATGGCGAGTGAATTATGCAAGGCTTGCGATGCCGGGCGAAACTGCATAAATGGCATCTATTGCCCGGCACGCAAGCAATATGTAGAACATCAGGTAATACTTGAATGCAATGAGCGACTTCGTAACAAGGGAGAAGAACAGAACGTACTACCAGAAACACCGGGAACAGATCCTTAGAGCCACGAAGGAATGGCGAAAAAGAAACCGTGAGAAATACCGGGCGTATCAGAAAGAGTACTGGAGTAAGCACTACCGGAACTACGGTACCAAGAACCGGGTAGCCGACAGAGCGATGCGTGAAAGGAAGAAGCCGGACGTAGAGAAGGCTCTATCCATGTTCAAGAATCCGCAGCAGGCAGCGCATCTGGCATGGCTGCTCGAAAACAAAAAGAATAATCGGTCGTGAGTTCAATAATAGAGTTTTTAACCAGCGAGGACAGAAGGGGATAGGCTCTCCTATCAAAACAAATAACTTATAACATCTTGAAATTACGATATGAGAGCCGGAAACGCATCTCCCGAAGTCTGACGTATAAACAAAGAAAGCGAGGTGGTACATGAAGAAGTAAGAAAAAGAAATCGTTAGAAATTATGCTTTTATTCATTCGGCTGGCGGTGGAAGAAGGAAGAACCCTGCAACATATACATTTTGTTATTCATTTATTTTGCAACCGCAGGCACAACTTCCGGAATCCCTGCCAGCTTTCTCTATCGCAACCAAAAGAAGGGAAAGAAAGGGGTAGGGGGAAAGATAGGGATAATAACGCATGTGTGCACGTATATGCGCACGTAAAGGGTGTTGAGTAATAAACTACACCAGCAGAACAAAATAAACGCTTATTCGTGAAATTTAAACGAAATAATTACTTTAAAGAAAAAATGGAAAAAGGAACAGTTATAATTGGAATCGACCCCGACAATCAGGAAAGCGGAGTTGGAGCAGTCTTTGACGACAAGAAGTTTCTCGCCTATAAAATGAATTTTCCTTCATTGATAGATTACCTCAAGGCTATGAACGAGAGTTGCAAAAAGATTAAGGTCGTTATTGAAGGCGGCTGGCTTAATAAGAGCAACTGGCATGTGCTTAATCGTTTCATGACAGCAGCCAAGGCAGCAGCAATCGGACGCTCTACCGGAATGAACCATCAGACCGGAATCTTGATTGTCGAGTGTTGCAAACATTACAATATCCCCTGCGAAATCATCAAGCCACTAAAGAAGTGCTGGAAGGGTAAAGACGGAAAAATCACGCAAGACGAAATTGCTTATTTTGTAAGCGCAGGAGAGAAAATGCCGAGAATGAACCAAGACCAGAGAGACGCACTTCTCCTCGCATGGGTGTGCGCAGGATACCCGGTCAGAGTTAAACCGCAGAAGCCACAGACAACCCTGCAGAAGACCATCAGAGCCTTTGATGGATAATACAAAAACGAAGTGTTGGAAAAAGTTAAAAGTGTGCAAAGAACAAACAACTAAAGCAAAAAAGTTGTATCTTTGCGCCAGTGTTTATCAAATAAGCATGAATTTTGAACTTAAAACAAGAAGAAAATGAAAACAGAAGAAATCGCACTATCGAGGGTCAGCGAGAACGAAGCGAACCCGAGAACCATAACTGAGGCGAATTTCCAAAAGCTGGTAAAGAGCATCCTTGTATTCCCTAAGATGCTCCAGCTTCGCCCGATAGTCGTGGATGAGACCTACAAGGCACTGGGTGGCAATATGAGAACGAGGGCACTCTGCCACATCGTGAGTATGACACCCGAAGCCATCATGGATGTTCTCGACACAGACCAGCGACTGACCGATGCAGAGAAGCTGGCAATCGCCAACTACTGGAGCCAGTGGAAGGAGCAGCCGACTGCAACCATAGTCAAGGCATCAGACCTCACGGAAGCACAGAAGAAAGAATTCATCATCAAGGATAATGCAGGCTTCGGAGACTGGAACACAGAAGAACTGGCGAACCAGTTCGGAGACCAGCCACTGACGGACTGGGCAATCCCACAATGGATTCTCGGTATGGCAGGCATCAGCAATGAGCAAAAGGAGGGGGGCGATACTCCAACAGAAGGAGAAGGAGCACCGAAACCAAGCCTAGTGGATAAGTTTGTCGTTCCTCCCTTCTCAATCCTCGACACACGCCAAGGCTACTGGGTTGAGCGCAAGAAGCAATGGCGTGCCATCGTTTCCAGCAAGGACATCGGGGCAAGCCGAGAACAGACCCTCGTCCGTTCCAAGGAAATGCGATACAAGGAACTGTACTCCAAGAGCGAGAAGTTCAGAAAAGAGAAAGGCATCTCTTTCGATGAGTATCTCGAGTACTATGTATCGCCCGAAGAGAAAGCCAAGGCAGACCGTAGCGTATTGGCGCAGGGTACAAGCCTTTTCGACCCAGTACTGGCTGAAATCATCATGCGATGGTTCTGCAAGCCACACGGAAAGATTATCGACCCATTCGGAGGAGAGCAGACCAAGGGCGTTGTTGCTGGCACGCTAGGCTACGACTATCAAGCTGTGGAAATCCGCAAGGAGCAGGTCGACATCAACACAGAAGCAACTAAGGATTACGGCAGCGTGAAATATTTCTGCGGTGATTCAAACAACATCGGGCAGATAATCAAAGACAGCGATTTCGACCTCTGTTTCACCTCGCCACCATACTACGACCTGGAAGTCTACAGCAAGGAAGACATGAGCGCACTCGGCACATACGAGGAGTTTATGAGCCAGTACGAAAACATCTTCAGACAATGCGTGGATAAGATGAAGGACGGTTCATTCCTGGTTGTCAAGATTGGGGAGGTGCGAAACAAGAAGAACGGAGAGTACCGGAATTTCGTTGGAGACAATATCTCCACCTTCCTGCGGCTCGGACTGCATTATTATAACGAACTCATCCTGATCGAGCAGGTCGCGTCCCGATGCCTGAGAGCAGACGGAGGCATGAAATCACGCAAGACACAGAAGTGCCACCAGAACGTGCTCGTTTTCTATAAAGGCGAAATGGACGAAATCAAGAAGACGTTCGAGGATATGCGACAGCCCGAAAAGATGCACTCCAACGTGCTCGTTTTCTACAAGGGCGACCCGAAACACGTCCAAGACCATTTCCAGCCTATCGAATACAACGAGGAAGAAGCGCAACAGCTTGCGGACACCTTCAACAGCGTAGCACCAGCAGGAGAGGAAGAGCAACCAGCAGAGGAAGGAGGACAGAGCGATGAAGGCACAGACGATTGACATCAGCAGAACAGCGAAGGCAATCCGTGCCTGCATCATCAAGCGGCACATGGAAGAGAACCACATCGACCGCTGCGTCTGTTTCTCCTGCGGCAACGCATCAAGAGCCATCAAGGAGGCAGGCATCCCCTGCGTTGAAATTTCTCCCGGTGGCGATTTAATTGCGAACCGCTGGTGGAGCATGAACGAGATACGCAACACCTTCCCCGATTCCTTCGATGCAACCAGCGGACACCTGCCAATGGATATGATGAACCAACTGGCAGCGGAATACAGAATCATCCTTTCCGACACCATCAAGGAGGGACAGACCTACACCATACCGACCGGAAGCGGAGAGACCGTAATCTGCCTGCGGATGGCTTTCCCTAAATCGCAGTTCATCGCGCAATGGGATAACCAAGACCCAAGCTGCGAGTACTCAGACCAAGCACCGATGGTACAACTGGTAAAAGCAACCGGGGAATGGGAGATAATAAACGGATAAGACGATATGCGAGCGTATGCGGCACGTTCTCAAACTATGCGCATAACTAAGCGTGCTTGAAACGTTCGAGCCGTGTGCACAAAATTCGCACAAAATAACCTCCAAGGAAGCGGAAACGAAAAAGGCAGGAGATTAACCCCTGCCCATCGCTTTGAGAATACACTGGTTGATGAAGCCGCTGCGGTCTTTCTTATCGACCCCTGCCAAGATGTTAGCCACGTCCTCGGTAGCACCGAAATAGAATGTTGCAGCGTATTTCTTCGTTCGCCCTGCACCCTTGCGAGCACCTCCCCAAGATTTGGAGGTAGTTTCATTCGTAGTACTCATAATGTTAAAAATTTGGTGATATGAAAATTAATTCGTAAATTTGCAAACGAAATCCCAAAGTGGGGTGGTGGTTCGAGCACCACCCCTTGGAACTTAGAATAATCTAATCGTAAATGATAAGATTTCTATTTTCCAAATCTTTAATGAAATTTTCAGTACGTTCATAAGACTTTGGGATTTCATTTTACTTTTCCCTCATCCTCGGAGGGTTTCAGTAAGTAAGGACACTTCCCTTATTACGTTTGCAAAGATACGAAATTTATTTGAAATATGCAAGTTTTTCAAGTAGAATTTTTATAAAAAATCAAATAAATTTCAAGGAATCAAAATATGCCACAAGGTAACAACAATAAACATCGAGCGCAGAAAATCGACATCGAGAACCGCCTGCAGATTATCGCACCCCTATACCGCAGAGGATGGACGGAGCGAGAAATCACGGCAGAGGTGAGGAAACGGCTCGACAGACCGAAATACAATCAAGCGCACTGCGACATTCAGCGGTTATTGAAGGAGTGGAGGGAAGAGAGACTGACCGACACGGACGAAAAGATAACAAGCGAGGTGGCAAGGTTGAAGCTGGTAATACGTGAAGCCTGGGAAGCCTGGGAGAAGTCGAAGGAAGACTACCACTTGCAGAAATCAACCCAGCATGGACAGCCTTTATTTGATGAGCGAGGAAAGCAGATTTCAATCGAGACCGTCAAGGCGATAATGTACGATGCCGAGAAGCGAGGATTCGGAGAACCACGCTACCTCGACATCATCATCAAGGCAGAGACGCAAATCTGCAAGCTGCTCGGACTGGATAAGGTCGTGCTCGACCTGAACGCAGGCTTTCAAGGCGGCATCGAGGTACGCTACATCAACTCGGGACACAAGTGTGCATCAAGCGAGCAGGAAGTAATCGAGCGTGAGGGATTGAACGAAGAATAATTTTTTTACCATAATTTTGTTTTAAGTTTTTATTGTTTGAAAGAATGGCACTATTTGACGTTATTGGTGAACTGTATGATCCGAATGCGGACGTGAAGCCAAGGTTTCTCGTAAACCAAGGAGGCACGTCCTCGGGGAAGACATACACCATCATGCAGCGTCTTATAGTGCTTTCTTTTGAACACCCCATGGCAATTATCACGGTGTGCGGTCAAGACCTCCCGAACTTGAAAGTGGGAGCCATGCGAGACCTCGACACCATCCTGCACTCAAGGGCAGAGTTGCTGGACTGGTTCAAGAACAACAAGAGCGACAGCAGTTACAGAGGTAAGAATGGCTCAATCATCGAGTTCAAGAGTTATCAAGATGCGCAGGATGCCAAGAACGGTAAGCGAGACTATCTGTTCGTGAACGAGGCGAACGGTGTGCCATACGAAGTGTTTTGGCAGCTTGCCATCCGAACACGTAAGCAGGTATTCATCGACTACAACCCAAGCGCAAGGTTTTGGGTGCACAACAACATCATCGGAAGGGATGACTGCCGACTGATCCTGAGCGACCACCGAAACAACCGATTCCTTACTGAGCAGGAGCACAAGAAAATTGAAGAGATTGACGACCCCGAACTGTGGCGAGTTTACGCAAGAGGACTGACCGGAAAGATAACCGGGCTTATCTTCACTAACTGGGGCATCGTTGACAAGCTGCCACCGCGTGAGGAGTGGAAGATGGAATGCAGGGGTATGGACTTCGGATTCACCAACGACCCAACTGCGCTGGAGCACGTTATATTGGCGCACGGAGAGTTATGGGTGGACGAAGAAATCTACCAGCCTGGAATGACGAACGATGACATCGCAGACCGATGCAAGGAACAAGGACGGACGAAACGAGACCTTATCATTGCGGATTCGGCAGAGCCTAAGAGCATTCAGGAGATACACAACCGAGGGCTGTGGATAATCGGCAGCACCAAGGGAGCGGACAGCATCAACAACGGCATCGACATCTTGAAGCGTTTCCGCATCAACATAACCAGACGCAGCCACGGCATAATCGGGAACATGCAGCAATACAAGTGGAAGAAGTCAAGGGATGGAGAGACAACGAACCAGCCTATAGACGCATTTAACCACGGCATAGACGCAATACGATACGTAGCCTTGAAGAAGTTATCCGTAGCGAGCCATGGAACGGCTAGGGCGCACGTATTGAGGCAAAGATAACGACAAAAATATAAAGCGTATGGATAATAACACTACATTCAAGTACTGGCTGGCAGTGGCAAGACACACCAGCTATAAAATCGGCAAGCAGCCACGACCAGCGTTTGTCGGAGGAAAACAAGTGCCCGGCAATCTCAACCAGTTATCAATCGGGCAGCTAATAGACCTTTCCCAGCTATCAGACAGCGAGGAAAGTCTGTATCAGATAGTGACAACCGTCCTCGGTCTGAGCCACAAGGAAGTGGAGCAGGCTAGGGCGGTTGATGTCGTTATGCTCATCGGCTGGGTAACAGCAGAGGTCGAGCGCATCAACAAGCTCTTCGAGAGCACAGACACAGCGAAGCCAACGAGACTGGAGAAGGAGGCAGGCATCGATACCCTGCGGTTCGGACTATTCGGCATGCTGGACTGGTATGCGGTAAGGATGGGCATCAGCGACCACGACCAAGTATTAAAAACGCCATGGCTTCGCATCTACAAGTGCATGGAAATGGACAACAAGAGAAGCGTGTACGAGCGAAACCTGCAGAAGTTGCAAGCGGAAGAAATGAAACGTAAATCTAGATAATTATGGCAACAATCAGAGAAACATTAAAGCAGCTGGCAGCAGACACGCTACCAGACTATACCTACCTATTCGAGGACTGGGACACAGCGGACACCAAGCTGGAGAAACTGAACTATCCGGCAATCGTCTGCATCATCCCAGCCAGCGGCACGACAGAGATACGAAACGGCAGAGTATACGACACCGTAAACGTTGCCCTAGCTTATCTCGACACCGTACCGAGAGCAGCGGAAGGAGAAGACAACGGAGAGTGCATCGACCGAATGAAGGTGGCAGGGGCAAGGATGATACGAGCCATCAACCAGTCGCACCAGTTCGAACCATTGGAAGGACAGCAGTACTACGAGACCATCATCGAGCGTCTGAGCACGATCGTGTCGGGCGTAATGTACTCCCTTCAGCTGACACAGAGCATAGGAGGGTGTGAGGTATGAGCAAGGGAGGCATTCAATTCGACCCAAAGGCGGCATCGCTCATCATGCGTGAGGAGGTTGAAAGAGCACGGCAGCTTATCATCAACCACATTCGTATCAACGGACAGAACGCATCAGGGCGAACGATAGCTAGCCTAAAGGTGGAGCAGCCCAGCGAGGAAGAAACCATCCTATGGGGACACAAGCCATTCGGGGTGCTTGAGACCGGACGAAGGGCAGGAAAGATACCATACGGCTTTGCTGGCATCATCCGGCAGTGGATGAAAGACAAGGGACTTCACGGCACTCCTATCCCCTACAAGACCGACCGGGCACACAAGTACACTCCACAAGAGCGTGGCGACATGAGCATGGCAGGAGCCATCGCCCACACCATCGCCAGCAAGGGTTCTAAACTACACCGGACGGGAGGCAGGGCTGACGTATACAGCAATGTTGTGCCCGACACGATGAAGCGGCTGGGGCAGCGACTTATTTCATTAATCCATCTTTCGGTGGGAAGTATAAAACTAAACAATGAGACGGTATGAGACAGACAGAGAAAAACAATATCACGATTCATTACCCGGACGCTGTAGGCTTCGCATTCTTGCCTTGCATCATCAAGGCGAGCGGCTCGGGTGTTGCGAGCATCGAGGCAACCATCAGCAGGGAGACCAAGACGTACACGTACAGCGTGGAAGCGTTTGCCGATAATTGCATCATGGACTACCGGGAATATGTGCAGGCACTCTTCGATGGCATCAGCTTCGGAAACATCGACTACAGCAGGGAGAGCCAGAAGAGCAACCTCGGGGCAGCGTTCGATGTTTCCGTAAAGGTCAAGAACAGCGAGGGGAGCGACCTTGCGACATTCAGCTACACGACCTTCTACGTTTGGGGAGCGATGAGGGCAGGAGAGACCTGGAACGCAAACAAGAAGCTAACATGGTTCACGAACTTTCCATTCTCCTTCGGCTTTTATCTCAATGCGGCTTCCCAGATACTTGTCGGCTACGAGGGAGCACCAAACAAGTTAGTTAAGCCGGGCATCGATGGCATCGTGGACATCAATGTCAGCGTTCTGCCAAGCAAGGCGAGGTACTGGAACATCTACGACTACGATGGAAAGATAGAGCAGGGAACATTCACGGACGTTTTCGACCTTACCTTTGCGATGGCGAGCGGTGGCAAGCAGTCTCTCATTGCAAGGATAGAAAGGAACGACACGGAGAAGGGTATCTATCTTCGGTGGGTTGACCGACACGGCTTTTACCGTTACTGGCTATTCACGCAAGGCGATGAGAGCAGGGCGATAAGCAGCGACACCAGCTTCATTCGCAACAACCTCGGAGCGTATGATGATACGATATTCGGCTACCTCGGAGCGAACGGCAGAAGGCAGGGCTACAGCAGGGAAGACACCATACCGCTTTGCGCACCATTGGTAGACAGCGATACGTTCGATTTCCTGCAAGACCTAGCCAGCAGCCCGGTCGTGGATATGTACCTCGGTGGCGACAAGTGGCAGAGTGTGACAATCAAGGCAGGAACCTACACCAAGACAACAGCAGAGTTGCAGGATTTCGTCTGCAACATAGTTATTAACAATACACAGATTCAGCAGCTATGACAGACCAGCAACTTTACATAGACGGTGTTCTTATGGATATGAGCGAGGAATCGGCAATCACGCTCGACATCAAGAGCAATCTTTTCCGTGACATCACGAAGATGACCGCCAACACAACATACACCATCAACCTGCCCAAGACAGCGCACAATATGGCTGTGCTGGAGTTTGCAGGGAAACCGAGCATCAGCAGCAAATACCCCTATATTTTCCACACAGCACGTTATTTCCGCAACGGACTGGAGATTATCCACAGCGGAAGGGCAAGCGTTCTGAGCGTTAAGGAAACCATCGAAATTTCGATTTATTGGGGATTGTTCCAGGCATTGGCAACGCTGCAATCGTCTGACCTAAAGCTGAACGAACTGAATTGCACGAAGTATCTGCGGTTCACCAAAAACAACAGCTACGACACCTACGAGAAGGCAATAGCGGATGGAGTATTCTATGGAAGATACGAAACGGCAGTGGCTAAGACTTCAAGCGATGAATGGATGGGATTCGACCAAAACGTGGGAGGGAACAGCGACACGACATACTCACTCGTTGAAGGTAAGATAAGAACTGGAACAGAAATCGGAAAGTATGTATCGGGCGAAGTTCTGACCGATGAGACATACCAGTGTGCAATCATACCTTTCGAGGTTGGAATGAGAGCCACCATCAGCAAGGTTTTAGGCAAGGGACAATTCCGGACATGGGCAATACTCGACACCAACAAGAACGTTATTAGCCTTGCCGATGATGCCGGGAAGACAGAAAAAGAGACCCGTCCGGTGTTGTTTGCTCCTGATCCTATTCTCGGAATGTTCGTGAGTGCAGGAGCGTGCATCGCCAATCTCGAAACGAGCGTTGCCATGGAGACAATATCCATCAGGGTTCGGGCAGAGAAGGCTGGCTCTGTCGAATACGGAGCACTCGATACGAAGACCGGAGAGACAACACCATGGGGAACGTATGAGGTTGCAGCCGGAGAAACAGAAATTAATGTGGTAAAGAGCAAGCCTTCCGGTCTCCTCGTATACATTAAGCCTTCGGTAGATAAGATGATAGGTAAGTCGATGAGCACGTCTGTGGCGGCTTATTATCTATCGGACGGTAAGTTATCCCAAGTGCAGGCGAGCGGAGAGTACAACGTTAAATATACGAGCGAGAGCATGCCAATTGATGTAGACCTGCAAGCACCAGCAACAGCGGTATGGCTTATCATCAACGCCATTAAAGCATACAGCACTGGCACGACTATTCTTGTTAAGAGTAAAAGCGAGACGGAGAGCAATGCGAGAGCGAGCACCCGTACGTTTGATGGAAGCGGCTCTTTTGGTGGAGGTGGCTCTTTTGGTGGAGGTGGCTCTTTTGGTGGAGGTGGCTCTTTTGGTAGTTCCTGGAGCAATGGAACAATCCAGCCAAGCGTTACGGCAAGGTATATCCTAGACCTTATCACGGCACAGACTGGTGTGGCATTCGACTGGAGCAATCAAGCGAAAGAAATCATAAAGGGGCTTGCTGTACCGCTGATTACAAGGAAGGCAGATGCGCAGACGGTTGTAGGCAGCTTGGAGGGCACTTTTTTCCATACAGAGAGCCTAGGTATTCTCGACTTCCAACCAACGAGCCTATCGGAGGTATTCGATGGGCTGGAGATTGGGCACAGATACAGCCAGCTGAATGTTAAGATTGCCTGCAAGATGATTTTTGACGTTCAGATGAACTGGTCGTGGGACGCATCGAAGGTTACACCTAGTGGGCACAAATCATGGAGTTTTGGAGAGGGGAGCACTGAGTGGCAGGCATTCTACTCATATCCACCAAATTATATCGAAATGAAGGTTAAGCACAAGAACGATGACGGAACTTGGACGGAAACTCCATATATTGCAGGGTTGCAGCAGGATGAGACTTCTGGAAAATATGTGACCGATTATGAATCGGATAAGGTAAACGGCAGATTCATACACCTTGTAGCAGGACGAGGGGAGATAGATTTGGAAGAGGGCGACATCGTAACCTTCGAAATGAAGCACCCGAAAAATCAGGCATTAATTGGATTGAAGTGTTACAACGGACGGTTGTCTGCCAGCATCAAGCAGAGCGATGATGTACCCTACGGAGGTAATTTCCCTATCGGCAAGAACCTGCCCGACATCAAGGTAACGGATTTTTTGAAGTGTATCTGCATTCTGACATCAACGTTTCCAAGCCAGCGGTTTATTGGTGGAACACTTGCGTTTGCCGACATCGTGAACCTTTGGGAAGACAAGGCGCAAGCGGTGGACTGGACGAAGAAACTCATCCCGAGCGAAGCCAGCAACCATCCAAGGCAGACCGATTTCAGTGTTGAGGACTACTGCCAGCACAATATCTACAAGTGGAAGGAAGACGACACCGTATACCAGCAGCACGATGCGGATATGACTATAGACAACAAGACGCTGGAGTATACGCAAGACGTCTGTACGCTACCATTTGCAGCCACGGACGGAAACCGCATACCGATATACGAGTGGGAAAGCAAGCAATCCACGTTTGGCAACACAACGTACACCAGACAAGTCGCCACCAAATACAAGGCATGCAAAGACCGAATAGTGAACCTGACGAAGAACGATGCCGGCTATGCGGAATTGGCTTTCAACATCGACCTTCAGGACATCTTCGACAGCAAGCTGGAAAAGTTGAGAAAGACGGTGGCGAACCCACACCATATTGTGGAGCGGTTCAACCTTTCCGATTTGGAGATACTGAACTTTGACGAAACGAAGCCAGTGTACCTTGCGCAGTACGGAGCGTATTTTGCAGTTCTTGAAATCAAGACAACAAGCAGCGGATATTGTGAGGTTACAATGATAGAGTTGAACAACTAAAAGAAAGAACTATGGTAAGTGAAGACAAACAGCAGATTCTTGACATCAAGGTCAAGTACGAGGATGCAATCTATGGCATCATAAGATACAAGGAAAAGATAGACCAGCTAAAGGCAAGTATCAAGGACTTGCAGCAGCAGGAAAAAGACAAGACCATCACAACAAACGAAATGAAGGTGCAGACGGAAGCTATCAACGCAACCATCAAGGAGTATCGTTACAACGTGCGCACGCTGCAAAAGGAGATACAGAACAACGTGCGCACCGAGAACGAGCAGGAAGGCAGCTTGAAGCAGCTCCGTGCCCAGCTTTCCAATGCCACCAAGGCTTACGATGAGATGAGTAAGAAGGAGCGTGAGGGAGCAAAGGGAAGAAAACTGGCTGAGCACATAAACGAGATAACAGAAAAGCTGAAACAGGCTGAGGAGGAGACGCAACGATATTATCGCAACGTTGGCAATTACTACAACTCGATGATGCAAGCAGCAGATGACCTGCAGGGGACGGAGTTCTTTGGTATGGATATTGTCAATGATACCGAGGTTAGCAACATCATCAAGCTGGCGCAGAATATGGATGGACTGACAGACAAGCTGAAGGCGTTCGGTAAGACCGCAATCGGCTTGGTTATGAATCCATATTTTGCAGCACTCGCTGGCGTTGTAGGCGTTGGTATGACATTCAAGTGGTGGTTTGACTACAACAAGGGCATCATGGAAGCCACACGACTTACGAAGGAGTTCACTGGCTACACCGGGGAAGCATTGGAGACGATGAGGAACAGCATCGCAGCCACAGCGGACACGATGGGAAAGGATTTCAATGACGTTCTCGCCACAGCTGACAACCTCATGGCGAACTACCACCTATCGGGCGAGGAAGCTATGAAGGTTATCAACGATGGATTCGCCAGCGGTGCAGACCTTTCGGGCGATATGCTCAATAAGATACAGCAATATGCGCCTACCTTCCACGATGCAGGTATCTCGGCAGACCAGCTTGTGGCGATATTGCAGCAGACCAGAAGCGGCATTTTCAGCGATAAGGGTCTAGACATTATCACGATGGCTAGCAAGAAAATCCGAGAAATGAACACAGCAACATCTGCAAGCCTTGACGCTATCGGCATTTCCAGCAAGCAGGTGCAGCAAGACCTAGCCAACGGAACGAAGAACACCTTCGACATTATCCAGCAGGTGGCTTCTAAGATGAAGGACTTCGGAGCGGACAGCCAGCAGGTGGGCGACATTCTGAAGAACGTCTTCGGTAAGCAAGGAGCGGCTGCTGGTATCCAGCTTATCGAACAGCTCGACACGATGACAACCGACATCGAAGAGGTGAAGAAGCAGACTGGAGAGTGGGGAGAGACCCAGTTGGAAAACATCAAGCTGCACAAGGAACTGAACAGCTACCTTTCGTCAATGTTCGATATGAGCCAGCACGGATTCGAGGAGATGATCGAGAAGGGCAAGATGTTCGGCACGAAGGTTCTCGTTCAGATAATGAAGGGTTTGTTCAATACCATAAATTACTTCATCGACTGGTACAACGAGAGCCTTCTGTTGCGAGGGGTAATCAATACACTAGGCACAAGTTTCCGCTTGATGTGGAACGCAATCAAGCTTGTATGCAATCTTGGAATAGACGCATTCAAGAGGATGGGCTTTGCAGCCAAGGGCATGCTTGATATTCTCGAAGGTATCGTGACCTTCGACCTATCCAAGGCACAGAAGGGATTCAAGGAGATATTCGATATATCCGGCACAATCAAGGAAGCATGGCACGACATCAAGAACGCTGGCATCGAGATAGGAAATTCCTTTGCTGACGGATTCGAGAACACCGTGAACGGAAGACTGAACCATCTGAAACTTGCGAACCTAGACGGTGGAGCGACCAGCAGCGAGCCAGTGAACGGAAACAAGGGAACGACAGCAGCCAAGGGCAGTACAACCAAGACAAAGGCACAGAGAGCCAAGGAAGAAGCGGAAGCCAAGGCAGAGGCAGAGCGCAGGAAGAAGCAGGAGAAGGAATTGCAGGAAGCGATTGCGCTTATACAGTACAAGTACAACGAGCAAGTAATGGATGCTAAGAAGCGATACCTCGCAGGTATGTACGACAACGAGCGAGACTACAGCAACGACCTCGAACAGCTGGAGAAGAACATGGTGTCACGAAGCATTGACGCATACGTGGCGGCAGGGCAAATTGGAGCGGAAAAGGCGCAGGAAATGCAGGCAAAACTTCTCGACATCATGATAAAAGCAAAAGCGGACTTGAAGAGCCAAGCAAAGGAGATTGTGGATGAACTCAACAAGGAGTTCGAGGAAGCAGAGAAGAAGCGAAGGGATGCGGACATCATGAACGGTGGCACTGGAGAGGAAGACGATGCAGCCAAGCTGGAGAGATACAAGACTTTCCTTCAGAGCAAACTGGACGCATACAAGGACTATGCAGCCGTGCAGGAACAGCTCCAGAAAGACCTGAGCGATACTAACGTGGAAATACAAAAGAATGAGAATGATAAAAAGAAGCAGTTGACAGAAGAACAACTTCAAAACATGAAAAGCTATATTTTGGCAGTTGGAGATGCTTTTGTCGATTTCTTTAATAGTGAAGATAAATCTTTTCATTCTTTTCTGAAATCTTTACTTAGCTCTTTGCTGGATGCCGTAGAGATAGCCATGGAGGCACAATACATTGAAATCCTAGGAAGAGGCTTAGCTAAACTCGGATGGGCAGGCGTGGCAGACGCAGCAGCGAAACTCGCATTGCTTAAAGCAGCATTCGCAGGAGCGAAAGCACTCGTCAAGGGATTCTCCACTGGTGGCTACGTCCAAGGCTCGGGCACTGGAACCAGTGACAGCATCCCGGCAAGGCTTTCCAATGGCGAGAGCGTAATGACCGCCAAGGCGACATCGATGTTCAGCCCGATATTATCCGCATTCAACCAGCTAGGCGGTGGTGTTCCTATCGTAGTTAACAACGGAGGCAGCAACATCGGTATGGATATGCTGGCGGCAGCGGTTGCCAGAGGTTATCAGATGGCTCCCCAGCCAGTAGTGAGCGTTGAGGAAATAAACCGAACCCAGCGTAGAGTGCAGACGATAGAGAATATCGGTAGGATTTAAAGTGTAGTTATTTCTTCAAGATTTGCGTTCTGAGCGGTTTTCGCTTAAAGGTGGTAAAGTTACACACCCAAGGAGGTAAAAGCCGCTTAGAGCGCAAAATTTTGGCTTGTTTAGAAAAATTAACTGCTTACGAGATAAACATATTGAAAAATGTCGTATCTTTGCAGCGTTTTAAAACTTAAAAATCACGATTCAATGGCAAAACTCAGAATATACAACGACATCGACAGCCAAGACAACAAGTTCTGGTATCAATGGTGGGGAGGTGATTGCGTGTGTTTTCAAGATATAGATGCTTTTGCAGCAAGCATACCGAAAGACGATGATACAATCGATATGCGCATCTTCTGCAATGGCGGCTCGGTGATTGAAGGCTGGGCAATTTACGACCGACTGCGACAGAGCGGCAAGAAGATTTCCTGCACCGTGGAGGGCAAGGCAGCATCCATGGCAACAATCATCATGCTTGCAGCACCAAAGGAGAGCCGCAAGGCATACGAGAACGCTGCCTTCCTGCTGCATAATCCGTGGGTTCCTGGCTGGGGGTTGGGCGACCAGCTGAACGCAAAGGACTTGAAGAACCTGGGCGAGGAAATGCAGATGTGGCAGGATAAGATGGTGGACGCATACGTAGAGCGGTGCGAGTGCGACCGGGAAGAGATTCAAGCCTTGATGGATAAGGACATCTTCATCAACACCAGCGAGGCTTTGCGCCTAGGTCTTATCAGCAGCACCGTTCCAGCACTCAGCGCAAGCGCATCAAAACGCAACATAGAAAATTTTATTAATTCAAAACAACAAAATCCAAAAGCAATGGAGAAGAAAACAGAAGTAAAGGCTTCTCTCCTCGACAAGATTCTCGCTAAGTTGGGCGTGAAGACACTGGAGGAAGCAGAGCAGGCGGTGGCAGAGCCACAAGCCAAGGCAGAGCCAAAGGCGATGGAACTCAACACAGCAGACGGACAGACACTGACCGTTGAGCGTGAAGAGGGAGATCCACAAGTTGGCGACAAGGCAAGTCCTGACGGAACGTTTGAAATGCCCGATGGCAAAACAATCGTTGTCGAGGACGGTGTAATTACCGACATTCAGACCGCAGGCAATGAAGGCGGTGAAGGCAATGAAGGCGGTGAAGGCGGCAGCGCATCAAGCACCGACAACGAAACCGTAGCCAAGTTGAAGCAGCAGGTAGCAGCACTCAAACAGCAGTTGAACGACACCAAGGCACAGCTGGCAGGCGCACAGAAACTCGCAAAGAGCAAGGAAGACATGCGCATCCTGAATGCCGTGAAGATGGCAGGCGGTGCGGAGAAGGTGCTGGCAGGCTTCAGCAGCCACTACCAGCCAGCACAGCGACAGCCAAGCGGCAAAGGCGCAGGCGACAACGTGAACGCTGTCGAGGAAGGTAAGAACGCCATCAAGGAGAGACTTGCCAAACTCCACAAAAAGGGCAAGAAGTAACCAAGTATTAACCCATTAAATCAAAAGAAAATAATGGCAGGATTTACAAAAAAGCAACTCGAGAACCTTAAACTCGAGCCAGAAAACCTCGCAAGCATCAAGGATGCCGTGCAGGAAACCTTCTACCAAGATGAGGATTTTTCTTCATTCGTGAACATCCAGAAGGTCAAAGAGAAAGACCCAATCGCACTTATCGGTGAGATGGAAATGGTCGGTAAGGCAGGTGGAGGTTGCGACCCTACCTACGAAGAGAAGGGTATCGCAAACTCTCAGAAGCGTTGGGAACTCGGACAGTGGGAGATTCCTATCAAGATTTGCTACGAAGCATTGAAGGGTTCAATCGCAGAATACAGCCTTAAGACTGGAACAGCCATTGGCGACCTTACCAGCACCGACTTCATGACCATCTACACCGATGCACTCCAGCGAGCAATTCAGCAGATGATTTGGCGTTTCGGATGGTTTGGCGACAAGGCGGCAGCATTGGCAGGTGTAGGTGGCGGCAAGCTGACAGCAGGGTCGGACGTTAGTATGTTCAACGTATGTGACGGTCTGTTCAAGCGCATCTTTACAGCCACAGCGACAAAGAACCATACCACCATCGCAGCCAACAGTGAGGCTACGGCAGCAGCGCAGGTTTCAGCATTGCGCAAGAAGGGTGCAGCTACAGCAGTCGTAGATGCAATCTTGATGGACGTGGACACACGTATCATTGACGACAGCGATGCAGTGTTGCTCATGACACGCTCGCTTGCTGACGCATTGACCTACGACATCAAGCAGACCTACCACGATATTATGCCGTGGGATAAGGTGTTCGATGGCTTCGATGTAGCGACCTACAACGGAGTGAAGATTGCACGTGTCGGCATTTGGGACAGAATGATAAACGCATACGAGAAGGGCGAGACGACAGTCAACCTTCCACACCGTGCGGTATTCTGTAACCCTAAGCACCTTATGGTGGGCACTGATGCCGATGCACTCATTAGTGACCTCGACATCTGGTTCGACCAGAAGGAGCGCAGAAATTATCTCTATGCTACCGGTAAGATTGGCACGGCTCTCCTCGAAGAGAACATGATCCATGCAGCTTACTAATCGCTCCAAATTTTCAGTTTAGTATTAAGTTATTTGACAATCCTCAACACCCACAAAACGGTGTTGGGGATATAACAATTTTAAAACGAATTAATATGGCAACAACTTGCGAGAGCCTTATCGCTCAGGACATCATCATCCCTTGCGAAGACCAAGTAACAAAGGGACTGGAGGGCGATGGACTTATCATCAACCGAGACGACATCGACTTCACCAAGTCCGTTGTAGCGGGCAATATAATTAAAACATTAGTTTTGAAGACTGGCAAGAAAGCATACGCTATCCGGCAGGAAGGCAGCAAGCCATTTACTGGAACCAAGACCGAGCTGACCGTTGGCACGTACCGCAACAGCTGGAAGAACACCGTAGCAGTCGTGGTATTGGCTAACACACCTGACGTTTGCGCCAATATCATTGACGGACTGGCGAATGGAAAGTTCGTTATCATCCTTCGCAACCTCTCTAAGGGAGCGGAAGGAAAGGCAGAGTATCAGGTATTCGGATATGCGCAGGCACTGAAGGCAAGCGCAGGCGAGAACGACAAGTACTCAGACGATACCGAGGGCGGCTGGCTTATCACGCTTGAAGAGGAGAGCGTACCAAAGGCAGCTTACTTCTTCTTTGACACCGACAGCGAGACAACAGCAGCCAAGTATCAGAGCCTTCTGACGGAAGCAGCAGCGTAGCCTATGACATACAAGGAAGCAACAGCCAAGGTCGGGGAGTTGAAGGCACGTTTCGACAGTCCCTTTGATGCAACTGACAAGGCAGTTATAGAAACTCTATATTTCGAGGTAACACGCAAGCGTTTTGTTCCGACAACCTGCCAGCAGTGTTACCACGATGCTTTAATCGAAATTTATCTAAAACTCAAAAAAGAAAAGGCAATGCCAAAAACATGTAATTACGCAATGAAGGCAGGTTTTATCATTTCCTGCCCGGACTTCTACCATGGTAAGATTTTCACGAACGAGAACCTGACCGACAAGGTAGCGCACGAATATCTGACGAAGTACCCACACATGGAAAGCTACTTCCAAAAGATACCCAGCGATGAACTCATCGAGAACAAGCAGCCGCCAGCAGGCAGCGACAGCGGTGCAGATGATACCACCGGGAAAGATCCTGCCGAAAAAGCAGCAGGCAGCGACAAGAAGAAAGACCTCGACCAAGCCGAAAAAGCAGGCAAGGAAGAGTAACAAAACAACAAGTAAAACGACACAAGCAATATGAACGTTAAGACAGTTAAGAAGCCAAAGCGAAGGGTTGATATTGGCTACGTAAGCCGATTTAAGATGCAGGCATACGGATATGATAATCTTTATCCGCAGAACCTCGCACGCATCACGGAAGCCAGCGGAACGGCAATGCTGTGCCTTAACCGATATGCCCGATTCATTGAGGGCTACGGCTTTGATAGCGACATTCTAGCATCGTTGGCGATGAACCAGCAGGGGGACACGGCAGACGATTTGCTCCGGAACGTAGCGCAAGACCTCGCACGCTTTGGAGGCTTTGCCCTTCATGTAAACTACAACGTTCTAGGGCAGGTGTCGAGCGTGAGCCACGTACCCTTTGAAAATTGCCGCCTTGAAGAGACGGACGACAAGGGGAGCGTGGCGCACGTCTTGCTGCATCCAGACTGGGAGCAGAAGAAAACGAGGAACGGAAAGCGGTTGATGGTAAACGAGAAGACTATTGAGCGCATCAACGTCTTCAACCCCGACCCTGACATCGTTCTTGAACAGATTGAGAACGCTGGCGGCATCGACAGCTACAAGGGGCAGGTTCTGTGGATGAGCCTAGACGGAAAGTTCATCTATCCGACAGCCAGCTACGATTCAGCCATCACGGAGATTTCGACCGATGAGGGACTGGGAAACGTAAAGATGAGAAACGTCCGCAACAACTTCCTCGTATCATGTATGCTCGTAACCAAGAAGGGCGTGCCGAAGTTCGATGAGAATGGCGAAGAGGTGGAGAGCGGACAGATGATTTCCGATGAAGACCTTTTGCAGTTCCAAGGGGACGAGAACACAGCGAAGATTCTCGCGGTCGAGGTTGAGAACGAGGAAGACGAGCCGAAGGTTGTTGCTTTCCCAACGAAGAACTTCGACAAGGAGTTTTCCGTGACCGACAGCAGCGTTATCGAACGCATCTATGCCCAGTTTCACCAAGAACTCTTCTACTCCATCCGTATTGGCAAGCTGGGATTCAGCGGACAAGTTATGCAGGACGCTTACGAATACTATGCTGGCGAAGTGACAACCGAGCAGCGTTTCATCGAGCGAGCCTTCAAGAAGATTTTCAAGAATTGGCACGACCCAGCCATTCAGAACCTAGACCCAAAGCTACAGCCGTTGAAGTATATCAGCAGCGAGGTTGCAGGGAACAACACGATAGATTAATTGATTGAGCCTATGGGAGAGCAAAGAAAACAACTTATCACGGTTGATCAGTTCCGAAAACTGGCACGACCGACCAGCACACACCTAGATGAGGATGAAGTGAACGCATACATTCGAGAATGCGAAGATGCGAACATCATACCAGCCATCGGGTATGAGCGGTTCAAGGCAGCGACCGAGCAGGGAGAGTGGGGCGATTCAGTCTTGCCCGATTTTCAGCCTGCAACTTTCCTGGACGGTGGCGAATACACCACCAAGAAGGAGGGCGATTGCAGCCAAGGCGAAACCAAGGTGCAGAAGTACACAAGCGGAATACGCAAGGCACTCGCTTACTTCACGTATGCGAGGTTTTTTCGTGCCGATGGCACAATTATAAGCCGAGCAGGTGGAATGCGCCACAGAGACGATTATTCAGACCATGTTCAAGACGTTTCAAGCAACAAGCAGTACAACGACATCATGGATATGGCAGAAAGATATTTATCAGATGCTCTCGAGTATCTCAAGGCATTCACCTCGAAAGGAGAAGTGAAGGCACAGCGAGGAACAAGGGCACACATTCACGCAATAGGCAACTAAAAGCATATAAGTTATGAACGAGGATATTCAAAAAATGCTCCGTATGGCAGAGCTGATACGAGATGCAACGCAGGTTGGAGAAAACACAGCGGTGCGTGTCGGCACGGAAATTTACGACATCGTTGTCGAGTTAAGCAGGATGCTTGCCATGATGGACGATAAACTGGAGAACGATGCGGTCGTTAGGATTATCAAGAGTGAACTCGCCAAGATAACAATAACGGAAGCGCAAATTGCGGATGGGGCGATAACGGCAGCGAAACTTGCCGATGGCTCTGTAAAGAACAGACACCTAGCATCCAATTGTGTGACCTCAGATAAAATACAACCGGGAGCGGTCAAACACGACCATCTGACCGAGGACTGTATATCAACTGGAAACATCAGAGACGGCAGCGTGACAGCAAAAAAACTCGGCACGGATATCTACAAGGATATCGCAAACAAAGTGACCGACATCGTGACGAAGGACTTCCCTCCAGCAATCACGGAGGAACAGATAACAGATATTACTAGTAAATAACAATTTAAAACAATAGATTATGCAATTTTTAGACGCAATAGGCTTAGCCTATTTCTGGGAGAAGATTAAAGCTTCGTTCGTCAGCACTAAAGGAGAAAGTGTAATTAATACGGATGACGATAATTCTGGACTGTCAGTCCAGAATATAGGCTCTGCAACTACAACTCTTACGCCATCAGGCTTCGTCTCTTATAATACTATTGGTGACGAAACAGATATGGTTGCCCGTCTTCAATATGGGGATTTGCTATTAAGTAAAATACACCTAAAACACGGAACTTCTTCGCAGATCCTTATCGCCGATGGCTCTACCAAGACTATTAATGCAGCCAACGGCATTTGTGGACTTGATGCCAACGGAAGAATCCCGCTCGCACAACTTGGCAACCTCGATACATCTTTGTTCAAGTTGGTAACCAGCCTTCCTTCATCGGGCGAGAGTAACAAGATATACATCGTTAAGGACGGAAGCGATGCCAACGATGTGTATCAAGAGTATTACTATACCAATGGTGCGTGGGAAAAAATCGGT
>OGYR01000519.1_pt1 | contig 21831 bp, 17 predicted proteins | sample 1576661 | NCBI WGS metagenome assembly OGYR01 (sample SAMEA3541490, study PRJEB24748) | human gut metagenome | biome: human gut; feature: human-associated habitat; material: faeces | place: China | collected 2012
CGCTGCCGCCCCCGCGCCCGCCGCGTCCACGCTGCGCTTCGGGGACATCGTGCTGGACGACGTGTCCCGCACCGTCCGGGTGGGCGGCGTGCCCGTGGAGCTGACCTTCAAGGAATACGCGCTGCTGCATCTGTTTTTGGAGCACCCGGAGGAGGTCCTGGCCCGCGAGCGCATCATGAAGGACGTCTGGGACACCGACGATTTACTGGAATCCCGCACCATCGACATGCACGTCCGCACGCTGCGCCAGAAGCTCGGCGCGGCGGGCGAGGCCATCCGCACCGTGCGCAAGGTGGGCTACAAGCTGAGCACGGAGGGCAGCGATGACTGACGACGAACGCCGCACGCGCCAACCCCTCAGCATGACCCGCCGCTACCGGCGCGGCCTGATCCTGACCGGGCTGCTCTGCGCACTGGCCGTGCTGACGGCGGCGACGGCGCTTTTTCAGCGCAGCTACGCAGAACGCATTGACAATTACCTGATGCAGATCTGCCATGGCTACGCCGCAGCCTACGAGGCACAAGACACCCACAGCGCTACCACGCTGCTGAACCTGCTGCCTGAGAACTGCCCCCTGCGCATCACCCTCATCGACACAGACGGCACGGTGCTGTACGACACCAAGCTCGGTTCCTACATCGTGGACGTAAACGGCGACATCTACGCGGCCCAGACCGACCTGCCCAATCACGCCGACCGACCGGAATTTCAACAGGCAATGGCGAACGGTTCCGCGTGCATCACCCGCGAGAGCGAGACGCTGCAGCTGGAGACGCACTACTACGCCGTGCGCATCGACCTGCCGGAGAGCGCGCAGGTGCTGCGCGTGGGCGAGGACGTCGCAAACATCTGGGGCCTGAGCACCGACACCCTGCCGCTGCTGTGCGGCGCAGTCGTGCTGATTTTGCTCGCTGCCACGCTGTTCAGCTGGTGGCTGACCCGCCGCATGGTGCAGCCCATCAACCATCTGGCCGAGCATCTGGACACGATTGAGGCCGATGTGCCGTATGAAGAATTGATCCCGCTGGCGCGGACGATCCAGACGGACCGCAAGCTGCGCGAGGACAACGAGACGATGCGCCGCGAGTTCACGGCCAACGTCAGCCACGAGCTGAAAACCCCGCTGACGAGCATTTCCGGCTATGCCGAGCTGATCGAGACCGGCATGGCAAAGCCCGCCGACGTGCCGACCTTCGCCGCGCGCATCCACAAGGAGGCACAGCGGATGATCGCGCTGGTCAGCGACATTCTGCAATTGAGTGAGCTGGACAGCACCCAGGCCAGCCACAGCCGCGAGCCTGTGACCGAGATGGCCCCTGTGGATCTGGCCGCGCTGGTCAAGGAGACGGCCCAGAACATGACGGTCAACGCCCGCCGGGCCTACGTGACGCTGCAATACGATGCCAGACCCGCCACCGTGCGCGGCAGCCGCGACCAATTGAGCGAACTGACGCAGAATTTGTGCGACAATGCCATCCGCTACAACCGCCCGGGCGGCCATGTGGAGCTGCGCTGCGGTGTAGGCGGCGACGGTTGCCCGTATTTTGAGGTCGAGGACAACGGCATCGGCATCCCGCAGGACAGCCAGACCCGCGTGTTTGAGCGGTTCTACCGCGTGGACAAGAGCCGCTCCAAGGCCACGGGCGGCACGGGCTTAGGGCTTGCCATCGTCAAGCACATTGCCCTGCTGCACGACGCAAAAATTGACCTGCAAAGCCAGGTCGGCACCGGGACGACCATACGGGTGACGTTCCCGAAGGGGTAACAAAGAAGCGGAAAGCCAACCGCAAAAGTGTTTTCAACGGAACAGATTGCACATCTGTTCCGTTTTTGTGTCAGTCAAATTTCATTATGCGCCTTGCATTTTATCCTACCGTGTATTAAAATAACTATATATTGTATTTTACTACAGAAAGGACGCGAATCCATGAAAGCTCACCGCAAGCTCCTCGCGATGCTGCTGGCGCTGGTGCTCTGCTGCACCGCGCTGCCACTCTCGGCTTTCGCTGTCACCCCCCCCCCACTTATAAATCGTGGGACGGCACAAGCGATGTAAGCTGGTACAACGACACCGACACGGAATTTCACCTCACCACCGCCGAACAGCTGGCGGGTCTGGCAGAAATCGTCAATGGCGGCAACACCATGGCCGGAAAGACGATTTATCTGGACGCTGACCTCGACCTTTCCGGGCATGAGTGGCGTTCCATCGGTATCGGCTCCAATCACAGCCTATTCTTCGGTGGTACGTTCAACGGCCAAAATCATTACATTACAAACCTTACTTCCAAGTCCAGCGCCGACCGACAGGGCTTGTTCGGCATCCTTTCTGACGGAGCTTTGGTGCAAAACCTGAACATACTGAACGCTGACATCTACTCCGCCAACGACCATCTGGTAGAGGGCATTCTGGCTGACTGGGCCAACGGCTCCACCGTTCTGAACTGTTACACCTCTGGCCGCGTCGAGAGCGCCGCTGGCAACAAAATGCTGGGCGGTCTGGTCGGTCAGTGTACATGGGACTCCCAAATCATCGGCTGCGGCTCCGATGCTGTCGTCGTCAGCACCTCCTCCACAGAGGATTGCGACACAGTCGGCGGTCTGGTCGGTCAGTGGGAAAATTCCTCCGCCGATTCCCTGATCTCCGACTGCTGGTTCAACGGCTCCGTTTCCTGCGGCTACGTGGATTCCGCTGTCGGCGGCATTCTGGGTGCAAATTTTGATTTCTACAGCCAGCCGGGCGTTACCATCCGCAACTGCCTTGCTGTCTCCAACAATTTCACCTGCGCAGAGCCGGAGAACATCACCTATGTTGCGGCCATTGTGGACAGCAGCGTCAGCAGCTGCTACTGGCCGGTCAGCCTGCCCGACGGCAACACCTGTGCCGCAGTCGTGCGCCTTGTCGTTGACTGGAGCGCGGGCACTGCCGGGGCAGACCCCAATTTTGACGAGACGCAGTGCGGCCAGCCCATCAGCGACTTCAACGCCGATGCCCTTGTGGATGCGCTGAACGCCAACGCGCACCCCGGCGTGACCTGGATCAAGGGCGGCAGCCACGCCACGTTCAGCTGGGATACCATCACGGTCCCTGCCGACTACACCGCCGTGGATGCCGCGCTGGACGCGGTCAATGCGCTGGTGTGCGACCACTATGTTGACCTGACCGCCGTGGATGACGCTGTCAACGCCGTGGTGCGCGGCTACAGCATCGCCCGGCAGAGCGACGTGGACGCCATGGCGCTGGCTCTCCAGAATGCCCTGAACGGGCTGGTTTTGAAGGACGCCGACTACACCGCCGTGGACGCCGCCCTTGCCAAGGCCGCTGCGCTGAACCGCGACGATTACCTTGACCTGACCGCGGTGGACACCGCTGTCAATGCGGTCATCCGCGGCAAGAAGATCGACGAGCAGAGCGTCGTGGACGCCATGACTAAGGCCATTGAGGACGCACTTGCCGCCTTGCAGACGAAGCCCACGCCGACCCCGGCCCCCACCGAGGCCCCGCAGGCCACGGCAGCGCCGACAGCTGCACCGACGGCAACGGCAGCCCCCACCACGATCCCGACAGCAGCACCCGCCGTAACCGCTGCCCCCGCCGTACAGGCGGCCAGCGCGATTCCCGCCACTGGCGACGACGTCAACCTCGCCCTGCTGTGGGCACTGCTGGTAATTTCCGGCGGTGCGGCTGCCGTGCTGTATAGCAAGCGTAAAAGAGAGTAACGGGCGCTGACGCAAGGCCCTACAAAAGCCCCTCAGGCCTCGCGGGCTCAGCCAGCTCCCCTGTAAGGGGAGCCTTTCGCGGGACGGCGAAGCCGTCCGAAGCAAGCCTCCCCACACGGTGGGGAGGTGGCCGCGAAGCAGGCCGGAGGGGCTCTGCCCGCTTGCCCGGGCAAGCAGCCCCCGTAAAGCCCGACGGAATCCCTCCGCCGCCTTTGGCGGCACCTCCCTTTGACAAGGGAGGCTTTGCACGCACCAAACAAAAAAGCTGCTGTCCCCCCATGCCGGGAGACAGCAGCTTTTTATTTACAATGTTACGCCAGCACGAATGCCTGCAGGGCCCAGACACCCAGGACGACGATGCCCAGGGCGATGCGGTACCAGCCGAAGGCCGTGAAGGTGTGCTTCTTGACGTAGTCCATCAGGAAGCGGATGGCCAGAATGGAGACGACAAACGCCACGATGCAGCCGACCAGCAGCGCACCGATCTCGCCCACCGTAAAGACGCCGCCGCCCGCCAGGAACTTGACGAGCTTGAGGCCCGACGCGCCCGCCATGACCGGGATGGCCAGGAAGAAGGTGAACTGGGACGCGCAGGCGCGGCTCATGCCGCAGAGCAGGCCGCCGATGATGGTAGAGCCGCTGCGGGACGTGCCGGGGATGAGCGCCAGCACCTGCCACGCACCGACGATAAGCGCCTGCCTGTAGGTGATGCGGCTCAGCTTGGTGGTGGTGGGTACACGGGGGCGGCGCTCGATGAGGATGAACGCGATGCCGTAGACGATCAGCATGACCGCGACGACGACGCTGTTATAAAAATGTGCGTCGATCCAGTCGTCCAGCGCCAGGCCCAGCACGGCGGCGGGCAGGCAGGCGACGATGATCTTGAACCACAGCCGCATGACCGGCCAGCGGATGTGCTTCGCCAGGCCGGAGTCACGGCCATTGTCAACGCAGAAGGGCCACAGCTTTTTGAAATACATGACCACAACGGCCAGGATCGCGCCCAGCTGAATGACGACGCGGAACATCTCCATAAATTCGGCGCTGAAGCTGAATTTAAGTACCTGCTCGGCCAGGATCATGTGGCCGGTGCTGGAGATGGGCAGCCACTCGGTAATGCCCTCGATCACACCGTAGATGACCGAACGCAGCAAATCAAAAAACAAATCCATTCGAGAAACCTCCTTACGTGTTACCTTATATAATACCATAAATCGTGCAAATGGGAACAGCTTTTTGAGAATTTACATCTTTTTTACGGTAAATGGGCGCGGCGGCTTGCTGTTTTCGTCAAATGCAACTATAATAAGAGTGATTTCTTGTGCAAAGAGGTTTTGAGAAATGTATAAAACCGTACTGTTTGATTTGGATGGGACCCTGCTGAACACGATTGACGACCTGGCCGACTCCGCGAACCGCGTCTGCGCCGCCCACGGCTGGCCGCAGTATGAAACTGCGCAGTACCGCTATTTTGTGGGCAACGGCATCCCGAAGCTGGTGGAGCGGTTCAGCCCCGCAAGCTGCCGCAGCCCGGAGCAGCTGGCCGCGACGCTGGCCGAGTTTGATAAGGTCTACGGCGCGCACATGCACGACAAGACCGCGCCGTACCCCGGTATGCCGGCGCTGCTGGCCCGGCTGAAGGCCGCCGGGGTGCGGATGGCGGTGTTCTCCAACAAGGCGGACGAGTTTGCCCGCGCCGTGGTCGCGCGGTACTTTGACGCCGACCTGTTTGAGGTCGTCCGCGGTGCGCTGCCCGACGTGCCCACGAAGCCCGCCCCCGAGGGGACGCGCGCCCTGATGGCGCACCTTGGCGTCGAGGCCGACGGCAGTGTGCTGTACGTCGGTGACAGCAATGTGGACGTGGAGACCGCCCACAACGCGGGCCTGCCCTGCTGCGGGGTGCTGTGGGGGTTCCGGACCCGCGAGGAGCTGACCGAAGCCGGGGCAGAATATTTGGCCGAGGATACCCAGGGGTTGGAGAAGGTTGTTTTGGGGTGACGTGAGTGACCAGGGCACCCGAAACGCCCGGAATGCCGGGAGATTGCCCGGAGACGGGATTTGACCGGACCGTTCCGGGGCAGAAGTTTACGGACCATACGTAGGGCGGCCTGCCCACACAGGCCGCCGTGCCCGTTTGCGATAAGGAGAAGCCTTGCGGATCGTTGTAGAGGGCGGCGTCCCCGACGCCCCGCGGAGGGGTCAAGACCCCTCCCTACGATGCAAACCGGTAAAGGGGATACAACGGCAAGGCTGCGGGCCGGGCATGCCCGGCCCCTACGGACTGCTGTGAACGGGTTGCGGACGAGATGGAGAGCAGCCGTTACTCTCCCAGCCTTCGACAAACATTTTAAAAAGGAGCTGGTATTATGATTGCACAGCACTATAAAGATATGCTGGGCTCCAAGTCGGTTATCCGTCAGATTTCTGAATGGAGCACCGCCCGCGGCGCGGAGATCGGCTATGAGAACGTGTTCGATTACTCGCTGGGCAACCCGTCTGTCCCCTGCCCGCCGCAGTTCACCGCGGCTTGCGCGGACCTGCTGGCCCACACCGACCCCGTCAGGCTGCATGGCTATACGCCGACGCTGACGCTGCCGTCCGCCCGCAAGGCCGTGGCCGAAAGCCTGAACCGTCGGTTCGGCATGGACTACACCGCCGACCATATCTTTATGACGACGGGCGCGGCGGGTGCGCTGGCCCATGCTGTGCGCTGCGTCGGCGTGCCCGGGCAGAACATCGTAACGTTTGCGCCGTTCTTCCCCGAGTACAAGCCGTACATCGAGGGCGCGGGGCTTACCCTGCGCGTGACGCCGCCGCGGTGCGCGGACTTTCAGATCGACTTTGAGGCGTTCGCGCAGCTCGTGGACGAGAACACCGCCGCCGTGCTCATCAACAGCCCCAACAACCCCAGCGGCACCGCCTACAGCGAGGAGACCCTGCAGCAGCTGGCCGACTTTTTGACCCAGGCGTCCGCCCAGTACGGCCACCACATCTTCCTGATTTCCGACGAGCCGTACCGCGAGATTTCGTTCGGCGGCAGGGTCACGCCCTACCCCGCCAAATTCTACGATGATACGCTCACCTGCTACTCCTTCTCCAAGAGTCTGAGCGTGCCGGGCGAGCGTATCGGCTATGTGGCCGCCAACCCGCGGTGCGAGGACGCCGCGTACATCGTGCCGATGTGCGGCCAGATCTCCCGCGGGACCGGCCACAACTGCCCGTCGTCCCTCATCCAGATGGCCGTCGAGCGCTGCCTTGACGTGACCAGCGACCTGTCCGTCTACGAGACGAACATGAACCTGATCTACGACGAGCTGATCGCGCTGGGCTTCACCGTCGTCAAGCCGGACGGCACGTTCTACATCTTCCCGAAGGCGCTGGAGGACGACGCAAAGGCGTTCTGCCAAAAGGCGCTGAAATATGACCTGGCGCTGGTCCCCGGTGACAGCTTCGGCTGCCCCGGCTACTTCCGCATGGCGTACTGCATCGAGACCGAAAAAGTCCGCCGCAGCTTTGCCGCGCTGGAGAAATTCGTGGCCGAGGAGTACGGCGTCACCAAACACTAAGGAGATTTTATGTCGATTCTACGCCGCATTTTTCCGTTTTTGCTGACAGCTGCGCTGCTGTGTGCCTGCGTGCAGATGCCCAACACCCCACAGGACGTGCTGCCCGCCACGACGCCGCAGTCCACGGCGGCCCCCACCGCCACGCCGGAGGCAAGCCCCACGCCGACGCCCGAGCCGACAGTGGCCCCCGCGATGGCGACGGCCACGAGCAACGCCACCAAGGACGCGCCGCAGATCAAGGACCCGACGACCTGGGACGACAACGCCGCAAAGACGCTGGCCGGGCTGGAAACGCAGTTTGCCGCCTACGGCCTGACGCTGGACGCGAAGGAGGGCTGCCCCTACCTGCTGGCGGTCAACAACGCAGGTGGCGTGGTCACGGTCTACGCCGTGGATTCCGCCACAAAAAAGTACGCTGTGCCGTTTATGGCGATGGTGTGCAGCGGCGGCATGGATACCCCCACCGGGTATTTTTCGACCCCGGTGGACTACAGCTGGCGGCTGCTGATGGGCCCGAGCTACGGCCAGTACGCGACCCGCATCTATGACAGCTACCTGTTCCACAGCGTGCCCTACTACAGCCAGCACAAGGACGATGTGGAGTACGACGAGTTCAACCTGCTGGGCACCCGCGCCAGTCTGGGCTGCATCCGGCTGGCCGTGGTGGACGTGAAGTGGATCTACGACAACTGCCCGCTGGGCACGCCGGTCATCATCTACAACGACGCCGACGACCCCGGCCCGATGGGAAAGCCCGGCACGATCTACACCGACCCCGCCGACACCGAGAAGCGCGGCTGGGACCCCACCGACCCCGACCCGGCCAACCCGTGGGACGATGCCTTTGAGAGCGGCACCGCCATCCGCAGCCAGGCCGCCTGGGACCAGTGGGAGACCGAGCGCGAAAATTGGATGAGCAGCCTGACGCCCACCGATTTGCAGGGTTGGAGCACCGATTCCAAGATCGCGGGGACGAGAGGGTAATTTTTGCGCCGTAGGGGCCGGGCATGCCCGGCCCGGAGGTTTTCCGTTAGCAGACGCCACATCAGCGCCCTGTCTACCCGACGGAGGGGTCAAGACCCCTCCCTACAAAGCACCCGTGAACGTCAGCCCGTAGGGAGCGGTCTTGACCGCTCCGCGGCACGTTTCGGAAAATGCCTGTCAATCAAAAAGCACCTGCCTTTTTATCGAAGGCAGGTGCTTTTCTATTGCATTATCAGCTGAACATCACCACGTCCTGCGCGGGCTTTTCACCCGGCTCGACGGAGATGGCGGTCAGGACAGGGCCGGTGGAATCGGGGGTCTGGCCCTTGTAGATGGGGTGGTACTTGACGTTGACCTTGGCCGTAATGTTGATCCAGCTGCGCTGCTCCAGCGACTTGTAATCGTCGTACTTGCAGGGCATACCCACAAACTGGATGTCCTGCACGCAGCAGGTCATGGCAAAGCGTCCGGGCACAAACGCGCCCTTGCCGGCCTGGGGGGTCTGGCAGACCTGAGCCAGATATTTGACCGTCTTGCCGTCATATTTCTTCGGGTCGTCCATGCAGTCCATGTACCATATACCGAAGAACTCCTCGGGGATCTCAATGACCGGCGCGTCCACGTCGAAGGGCAGCGGGTCGGGGATGTCGTCATAGGCGACGCTGCCGTCCTTGAACTCGTAGGCGATGTCGCAGCGGCGGCTGGCCTGGCGCACCAGCTTGTGGATGAGCTGGCGGCTCTCGTCGTCGTTGACAGCCTCGGCGCGGTTGACGACCAGCAGTTCACTGCCGCGCAGCTTGTCCAGCAGCAGGCTGCGCATGGCGCTGTCGCCCGCGTAGGTCTTGATGGTCGTACCGTCGGCGGTGGCCAGGCTCTGGTAGATGAGCCAGTTGTCGGGCAGGGCGTCGTACAGCTCCTGAATGAGCCACATGCCGTTGTACTCGATGATGACGCGGCCGCAGCCGGACTTCTTTTCGAGCGCGGTCAGGTTCTCGGCGGTCAGCTCGCTCTTATCCTCGATTTGGGCAACGTGCACGCCGCCGAAGGCGAACTTGGACGGGTCGTACTCAATCTCGCCCTCCTCGCAGACCAGCAGCAGGGTCTTGTCGCCGGAGTCGAAGTTGGGGTCCTCCATCGTTTCCTGAATGAATTTCGTCTTGCCGCTCTCCAGCTGGCCGACGAAGAGATATACGGGGATTTGTTTAGGCATAGGGGACGTCCTTTCGGTTAGTAGCAGTCAAAGGCTTCTCCCCCGGGGGAGAAGCTGTCCGCGAAGCGGACTGATGAGGGGAGAGCTGATCGCGGCCTGTCATTCGTGGGCTGCTGCGGCAGGCTCGCCCCTCATCCGCCCTCGGTCGGGGCCTCGGGCACCTTCCCCCAAGGGGGAAGGCATTCTTATCAAACGTGGAACAATTCCGCGATCTCATGCTCCTTCAGCTGGGAGCCGATGACGCAGAGCTTGCCGGTGACGTCGGGGCCGCAGGGGCGGATCTCGTGCTCGCCGGGGACCATGTCGAACTCGTACCAGGTGTCGCCGCCGTCCACAATGCCCTTGGCGCGCAGGATCATGCCGTAAGCACCCTCGTCCAGCGCGTGCAGGGCCTTGTCCAGATCCTCACGGCTGTATTTGTGGGCCGTCTCCTTGCCCCAGCTCGTGAACACCTCGTCGGCGTCGTGGTCGTGGTGGTGATGATGCCCGCAGGAGCAGACGCCGTGCTCGTCGTAGTGGTGCTCATGGTGATGCTCGTGCTCGTGCTCGTCGTCGTGGTGATGGCAGCAGTCGTGGTCGTGGTCATCGTCATCATGGTCGTGATGATGATGCTCGTGCTCGTCCTCGTCGTCGTCCTCGTCGTGATGATGATGGCAGCAGCAGTCGTGGTCGTGCTCGTCCTCATCGTGGTCGTGATGGTGATGATGGTGGTGCTCGTGCTCATCCTCGTCGGCATGGGCCACGTTGGCGGCGCGGGCCTCGGTCAGCAGCTCGGCGACGAGGTCGCGCTTGCCGTCCATGACGGAGACGATCTGTGCGCCGGTCAGGACGGTCCAGTCGGTGGTGACGATGGTGGCGGTGGGGTTCTTCTCGGCCAGCATGGCGACGGCGGCAGCGACCTTCTCCTCACTGGCGTTGCCGGTGCGGCTCAGGATGATGCAGGACGCATGGCTGACCTGGTCGTCATAGAACTCACCGAAGTTCTTCATATACATCTTGACCTTGTTCACGTCGGCGACGGTGACAAAGCTGTTCAGGATGACGGGCAGATCCTCGGCGACGCCCTCGACGGCGCGGGTCACGTCGGACAGCTTGCCGACGCCCGACGGCTCAATGAGGATGCGGTCCGGGTGGTAGGTCTCGACGACCTTCTTCAGTGCCTCGCGGAAATCACCGACCAGGCTGCAGCAGATGCAGCCGGAGTTCAGCTCATTGACCTGAATGCCGGCCTCGCGCATGAAGCCGCCGTCGATGCCGATCTCGCCGAATTCGTTCTCGATCAGGACGATCTGCTCACCGGCGAAGGCCTCCTTGATGAGCTTTTTGATAAGGGTGGTCTTGCCGGCGCCGAGGAAGCCGGAGAAAATGTCGATTTTGGTTTTCTTTTCAGCCATAGTTGGGTACCTCTATTCAAGATGTGTTCAGATGTTCAGTTGGTTGGCAATCTATTACACTAACTGCTAATACTATTATAACAAACACGTCAAGGGGTTTTGCGCCATTTTGCGCGGGAAATTTTGAATTTTTTGCAAAATTTATGGGATTTGGGCAGCACGGTAGGGGCCGGACACTGCGGGGTCGTGAGCGTGGGGCCACGGTTGAGCGGAGCGAAACCGGGGAGCGAACAATGTTTGCCCCCGCGGGGCAAACAACCGCACGAGCGGGCCAGCTTTGCTGGCTGGCGGCGCTCGTTGTGCGCCGCCAAGCGCCCGGCCCGGGGGTGTCCCGCGGGCTGGCGCTAATGGGACACTGCCTCGGAGGGGTCAAGACCCCTCCCTACGGGCTATCGTTCACGGGTGCTTTGTAGGGAGCGGTCTTGACCGCTCCGCCGGGTAGGCAGACGTTAGCGGGTTGGCCCGTAGGGGCGGCATACATGCCGCCACGCCCGGCCCTGCAAAGCGCCTCATTTTTGTATGTGCCCCCGGGCGCAAACTTCACCTTTTTTATTATCTATTATCTATTTATTATTTGCAGCATTCGTGGTATGATATACCTAACCCCAATATCTATCACAAAAAGGAGCGATCCATTTTGACTACCAATGAAAAAATCGCCGCGCTGCGTGCCGCTGCCAAAGCGGCGGGCGCGGACGGCGTGCTCATCATGACCAGCGACCCCCATTGCAGCGAGTACCTGCCCGGCTATTATAACGCTCTGCCGTGGTTTTCCGGCTTCATCGGCGAGAACTCGACCCTCGTTGTGACTCAAGACCGCAGCGCCCTGTGGTGCGATGGCCGCTTCTACGTGCAGGCCGACAAGCAGCTGGCCGGCAGCGAGATCGAGTGTATGCACGCGGGCTCCGCGGGCGTGCCCACCGTGGCCGAGTACCTGGAGAGCCACTTTGCGGACGGCCAGACCCTGCTGCTGGACGGCAGCTGCGTGCCCGCCACGATTGCCAAGGAGTACATCGACGCATTGGCCAAGAAGGGTGCCTCCCTCAAGAGTCAGGACGTGGCCAGCCCGATCTGGGACGCCACCGGCGAGCGCCCGACCCTGCCCGACACCCCCTGTGAGCTGCTGACCCCGGCCCAGACCGGCGCGACTGCCGCGGACCGCATCGCCATGGTGCGTGCCGAGCTGCAGAAGGCCGGTGCCACCGCACTGGCCGTGACCGGTCTGGACTGCGTGGGTTGGCTGCTGAACCTGCGCGCCCGCGACCTGCCCTGCACCCCGCTGGCCGTCGCCTACGCGCTGGTCACGATGGACGCCTGCACGCTGTTTATCGCGCCGGGCCGCCTGTCCGACGCCGACGCCGCCACGCTGGCCGAGAGCGGCGTGGCGCTGCGCGGCTACGAGGAAATTATCGACGCCGTCCACGCCCTGCCCGCCGACGAGGTGTTCCTGGTGGACGAGAAGGCCACCAACTACGCCCTGTACGAGGCCCTGACCGCCCACAAGACCGTGGCCGGTGCCGACCCGATCTTTGCCCTGAAGGGCATCAAGAACGAGACCGAGCTGAAGAACCTCCGCGAGTGCCATATCCGCGACGGCGTCGCCGTGGTGCGGTTCCAAATGGATCTGGAAAAGGCGCTGGCCGAGGGTAAGCAGCTGACCGAGATCGACATCGACACGATGCTGCAGAAGCGCCGCGCCGAGATGCCCGGCTACTTTGAGGACAGCTTCTCCACGATTGCGGCCTACGGCGCCAACGCCGCCATGATGCACTACCACGCCGAGGGCGACGTGAACAGCGTCATCGAGCCGCGCGGCTTCCTGCTGGTGGACAACGGCGGCCAGTACGACTGCGGCACCACCGACATCACCCGCACCTACCCCGTCGGCCCGCTGACCGACAACGAGCGCCGCTATTACACCTGGGTGCTGCAGAGCCACATCGACATGGCCCGCGCGGTGTTCCTGGACTACTGCACCGGCTTTGCACTGGATACCTTTGCCCGCGGCCCGGTCTGGGCGCACAAGGTCAACTACCGCTGCGGCACCGGCCATGGCGTCGGCTTTATCTCCGGCGTGCACGAGGGCCCGCAGAGCCTGCGCCCGAACAACCCCGTGATTTTTAAGCCCGGCATGACCATCACCGACGAGCCGGGCATCTACGAGACCGACGAGGTCGGCATCCGCATTGAGAACGAGCTGGAGTGCATCGACCTGGGCGAGAACCAGTACGGCCACTGGCTGGGCTTTGCGCCTTTGACGCTGGTGCCCATCTCCACCGAGCCGGTCCTTGTGGACGAGCTGAGCCGCGACCAGATCAACTGGCTGAACGACTACCACGCCCACGTCTACGAGATGCTCAGCCCCCGCCTGAACGAGGACGAGAAGGTCTGGCTGAAGGAGAAGTGCGCGGCGATTGGCAGATAAACAGCTGACAGGTGTTTATCTTTTATATTCCTGTAGGGGCCGGACATGTCCGGCCCCTACGCATCAACAATGTTTTACCATGCAATAACGGCACACGTCCCCGGAACGGTCAAGACCGTTCCCTACAAAGCACCCGTGGACCCCGATCTGTAGGGAGGGGTCTTGACCCCTCCGCAGCTGCCGTTTGCCATTGTGACGCGGTAGGGGCCGGGCATGCCCGGCCCCTACAGAGCGGCATACTCAATGGCTATTTATTTCTCGCACGCGCCGTCGTTGCCCTACTCTTGCGGTTACCGCATCAAACTTCGCCTTTACAGGCTCGTTTTCTGCGACCGCTGCGCTTCCTCCGTCTCGCTGCATCCGCCGCAGGCGGCGCTCGACTCCGTCGCCCCGCACCCGTCACAGTCACTCTCAAACCGGACGGCGTTCTTCGCCAGCTCGGGGTCAAGGCGCTGGGCGACCTGCATCATCAGGGCGCACTCCATCCGCTTGCGGAACACCTTGCAGCCGTACTCATAAGTGCCGTGGATGTCGCCGGTAGCGTGCAGGGCGTTGGCCGCGCAGCCGCCCGCGCAGTACAGGCGTGCCCAGCAATCCTTGCAGTCGGGGCGGGCATAGACGTTGCACAGCTTGAACTCGTCGCGCAGGGCGGTGTTGGTCACGCCGTCCCAGACGTTGCCCAGCTTGTACGCCGGGTCGCCGACAAACTGGTGGCAGGGGTACAGGTCGCCCCAGGGGGTCACGGCCATGTACTCGGTGCCGGAGCCGCAGCCCGAAATACGCTTGTAGATGCAGGGGCCGTGCTTGAGGTCCAAAATATAATGATAGAACGTGATCGGCTTGCCGGCCTTCTGGCGGCGCAGCATGTCGTTGGCCAGCAGCTCATACTGGTCGAACAGCTTGGGCAGGTCCTCCTCGGTCAGGGCCTCGGGGGAGTCCGGCGGGGCGACAACCGGCTCCATGGACAGCTCGGTAAAGCCGAGGTCGTCGGCCATGTGGAACAGGTCCTTCGTAAAATCAACGTTGTGATGCGTAAACGTGCCGCGCATATAGTAGCCCTGGCCGCCGCGCGCCTTGACGAGCTTCTGGAACTTGGGCACGATGCGGTCATAGCTGCCGTTGCCCGCGAGGTCGACGCGGAAGCGGTCATTGACCTCCTTGCGGCCATCCAGCGACAAAACAACGTTGTGGCATTCTTTATTGCACCAGTCGATGACCTCGTCCGTGATGCCGATGCCGTTGGTCGTCATCGTGAAGCGGAAGTTTTTGTTGTACTTTTTCTCGATGCTGCGTGCATAGGCGACCAGCTGCTTGCAGACCTCAAAGTTCATCAGCGGTTCGCCGCCGAAGAAATCGACCTCGAGGTTGCGGCGGGTGCCGGAGTTTTCGATGAGGAAATCCAGCGCGCGCTTGCCGGTCTCAAAGCTCATGAGACCGGCCTCGCCGTGGAACTTGCCCTGCGCGGCGAAGCAGTAGCTGCAATTCAGGTTGCAGGTATGGGCGACGTGCAGGCAGAGCGCCTTGACAACGTTGGAGCGGTTTTTGAAGTCAAAGGCGTGGTCGGCGTAGGCGTCGGGCGCAAACAGCTGGCCCGCGGCGGTCAGCTCGTCGATGTCGTCGAGCACGTCGCTGATGTCGGCGGCGGTCACATCGGCGCGGTCCGCGTACTTTTTGGCAAGGGCTGCAGCAGCCTGCTCCCGGCTGCTGCCTTGGTCGATCAGGGTGATGGCGTCATAGGCGACGTCATCCACCGCATGCACGCTGCCGCTGTAGACATCCAGCACAATGTTGTAACCGCTTAATTTGTATTGATGGATCATGGTTTTCTCCGTTTTGTTATGGTGCAATGCGGCGGACGGCCACGGGCGGATATGGAATCCGCCCCTACGGCATTCCCCTTGTAGGGGCGCATTCTATATGCGCCCGCCGCACCCTTTGTATCATAGAAAATGCCGGGCTGCCACACGGCATCCCGGCATCAAAGCCAGCAAAAATTACTTGTCGGTCTTCTCGCAAGGCTGGTTGGCAATGCCGCAGCTGGTCTTGCAGGCGCTCTGGCAGGAAGTCTGGCACTCGCCGCAGCCGCCGTTCAGCAGGCTCTTAGCCATGTCGCGGGTCTCGAGAGTCTGGATGTGCTTCATAAAACAGTCACCCCTTTATACATTTTAGAATTATTATTATTGTACACGGAAATCCGGGGTTTGTCAATAGGGGCAGAAGGGAAAACAACAGACAGCGGGAGGCCCGTCGGAACCCCTTTACAACAAAACCGCAATCTCCTCCGCCCCGCTGCCGCCCGTATGCTTCAGCGCGGTTCCGGCCTGCTCCAATGCACGGCAGGCCGTCACCAGCTCTGCCGTCACTTCCTCGCCCGGTGCCACCAGCGGCACGCCGGGGGGATAGGCCCAGAGATACTCCGCGGCGGTCTCCCCCACCGCGTCCCGCATCCTTACGGCCCGCGCGGGGCGCAGCAGTGCCTCGGCAATCGTGCAGCGGGCCGCGCCGGGGGCTGGCAGAATATGCCGCGGGGCCGCGGGCGGGGCCGCCATTTTGTCCCAGGCGTGCAGCACATCGGCCAGCCGTTCCAGCGCGTCGGCGTCGTCGCAGGGGCTGGTCATGGCCAGCACGTTCGGGCCGCAGACCATCTCGGGCTCAAAGCCGTCGGTCCGCAGGTACGCCGCCCCCGCCGCGCCGATTTGCAGCAAAATTTTGCCGCTGTCATGCGCAAAAAAGTCAGGATGCGCCGTCAGTGCGTCCGCGCCGCAGCACAGTATTTTTGTATTTTTCAGATCCCGCACCGCCGCGTCAAAGGCATCCAGCCGGGCGCGCCACGCGGCAAAGGCGGCCTCTCCCTCGTCGGCCAGCCAGCGGGTGCAGCCGTCCAGACTGACCATGAGCGGGTAGCTCGGTGAGCTCGTCTCGAACACGTCCAGCTGGCGCTCGACCTCGGCAGGGTCGGCCAGATCACCGTTCAGCTGCAAAAACGCGGTCTGGGTCAGGCTGGGCAGCGTCTTGTGGGCGCTCTGCACGACCAGATCGGCCCCTGCGGCTACGGCCCCGCCGCGCCAGCCGTACCGGGCGGCAAAGGGCAGGTAGTGTGCACCGTGGGCCTCGTCCACCAGCAGCGGCACGCCGCGGGCGTGGCAGATTTCCGCGATAGTACGTATATTGCTCAAAACGCCCTCATAAGTCGGGCTGGTCAGGATCACGCAGCGAGCGTCGGGCGCAGCGTCCAGCGCGGCGGCCACATCGGCGGGGCGCACACTGCCGTAGATGCCAAACTGCGGGTCCACGGGCGGCGTGAGCCAGCGGGCCGTCAGCTGCCCCAGCTCAATCGCGTGGTAGACGGCCTTGTGGCAGTTGCGCGCCGCAATGACCGTGTTGCCGAACGGTGCCAGTGCGCGGATGCCCGCCAGCAGGCCGACGGTGGACCCGCCGACGAGGTACCAGCACCGCCGCGCGCCGTACAGCGCCGCCGTGCGGGCCATGGCGTCGGCCAGAATGCCGTCCGCGTCGTGCAGGTCGTCCGCGCCGTCGATCTCGGTCAGGTCCCAGGCATAGCAGCCCAGCCCCGGTGCGGGCGGCACCCGCCGCTTATGCCCGGGCATGTGCAGCGGGTAACGCGCCGCGGAGAGGGTTTCCAATTGTTGTTGCAGCGTTGATTTTGTCATATTTTTATACTTTTTATAAATAAGTGCAAGCTAAAAAGCCTCCCCTTTGAGGGGAGGTGCCCGCGGGGCGGAGGGTTGGGCGGGAGACACACACTTTACAGGTCTACACCCGGCCACCCCTCACCGCCTGCGGGCGGAGCTCCCCTCAAAGGGGAGCCTTTAAGAAATCTCAATTTCCGCCTTACTGCCCGCCCGCGTTTTGGTCACGTGGATCTGTCTCGTCAGGCGGTCCTGCAGCGCCTCGACGTGGGAGATGACGCCGATGAGCTTATCGCCCCCGGCCAGCCCGGCCAGCGTGTCCACGGCCTTTTCCAGGCTGTCGGAGTCCAGTGAGCCGAAGCCCTCGTCGATGAACAGCGTCTCGATGACGACGCCGCCCGCGTTCTGCTGGATCGTGTCGCTGATGCCCAGTGCCAGGCTCAGCGCGGCCATGAAGCTCTCGCCGCCGGACAGGCTGCCCACGGGGCGGGTCTTGCCGGTGTAGGCGTCGAACACGTCGAGGTCCAGCGCGGTTTTGCCGCCGACGGCCTCGCTCTTGCGGCGCAGCAATCGGTACTGGCCGTCGGTCATGCGGGTGAAGCGCAGGTTTGCGGCCTCGACCACGCCGTCAAAATAGAACGCTTGTACGTACTGTTCAAACGGAAGTTTGATTTTTCCGGTCAAATTGCCGTTGATTGTTTTGGACAGATTGTCCCACATGGCACGCTTCTCGCGGGCGGCGGCGCTCTCCCGCATCGTCTTTTGCAGCGCGTCGATGGCGGCGCGGTTCGTGTGCAGACGGTGCACGGCGGCGTCCCGGGCGGCCATGGCGGCAGCGCGATCCCGGCGCAGGCGGGCCAGCGCGTCCTGCAGCTGGGTCAGTGCGTCGGGGTTGTCGCGCTTGGGCATCGTCTCGCGCATCTGCTGCACGCGGGCGCTGGCGGCAGCGTGCCCGGCCTTGGCGTTCGCGGCGCGGCGGGTGGCCGCAAAGCGCTGCTTTTCCAGGTCTGCCAGCTGGCCGTTCAAAAGGTCGGCCTGCTTGGCCAGGCTGCGGGCGCGGTCCGTCTTTTGCTTCAGCTTCAGGTGGTCGGCCTGCAGGCCGCGCAGACCCTCGGTCAGGCTGGTCTGCTGGGCGGTCAGCGCAATTTTCAGCTCGTCGGGCGTCAGCTCGGCGGCGGGCTTACCGGTGTAGCGGTCCCCGCGGCGCGCGAAAAATCCATCCGCGTCCCGCTGCAAAGCCGCCCGCAACTCATGCGCGTGGGCGGCGGCATCACCGGCGGTGCGGCTGGCCGCGGCAGTGCTGCGGCGCTGGGCCGTCAGCGCCTTCTCCCGCTCCTCCAGCTGCTTTTCGGTGATGTGGTCCTTGGGCAGCGCGGCGATCTTCGGGTGCTTGGTGGAGCCGCAGACCGGGCAGGGCTTGCCCTTTTGCAGGTCCCTGGCCAGCAGGCCCGCGCGGTTGGCGTTCAATTGGCGCTGCATCGTGCTGTATTCTTCCTCGGCGCTGTCCAGTGCAGCCTGTGCGGCCACATACTCTGCCTGACGCGCGGCGGCGTCCTCGTCGGCCTTGTCGGCGTCCGCCAGATTTTGCAAGAGCTGCCTGCAGTCGGCGGAAAGCCCCTCGGCCAGCTCAATGCGGTGGTCGGTCTTGAGCAGGTCGGCCTCGGCCTGGCTCAGCGCGGCGCGGTCCGCCTCGTTTTTGGCAATATTTTCCTTCACGTTCGCCGTGCGCTTTTCCAGATCGGTCATAATGAGGTCGGTCTGGTGCTCCACATCGGCGGCACGCTGCTCCTCGGCCACCAGCCCGGCCAACTGGCGGCGGCGGGCGGCGCGTTCCTCGGCAATTTTCAGGCCGGCGTCACCGCGGGCGATCTTCTCGTCCAGCTCGTTCATAACGCTGGTCTGTCGTTTTTCGTTGGCGTCGTCGGCCTCGAGCAGCATCCTGCCCAGCTCGGCGGCAGCCCCTGCGGCAAACGGGTCGCGCTCGGCCTGCATTTCGGCCAGGTCGGCGGCGGTCTCCTCGTCGGCGCCGTCGCCGATCAGCGTGCCGACGTGCATCAAAAGTACATCGTCCAGACGCTTACATTCCTCGTCGGCCTTACGGGCGTGTTCGACGGCGGCCTGACCCAGGCGCTGGTGGTCGGCGGTGTCAAAAATGCGGCGCAGGATGGCCGCGCGGTCCGCGGACGGCGCGTTGAGCAGCCGGGTAAAGTCGTTCTGCGCCAGCATCGACACCTGGGCAAACTGTTTGGCGTCGATGCCCAGCAGCTTGACCACGGCATCGGTCACGGCTGACGCACCGCTGACCGGCTCGGCCGGCTCACGGATCAGCTCGGCCTTGGCGGGCACCTTGACCATGCCGCTGCCGCGCTTGGCGGCGCGCTGCTGGTCGGGCCAGCGGCGCACGGTGTAGCTGCGCCCACGGTGGGTAAAGGCCAGCTCGACGCTCGTCTCGGCGTCGGGGGCGGCAAAATCGCTGCGCAGCATCGTTGTTTTTCGGTTCTCACCGGAGGTCTCGCCGTAGAGCGCAAACGTGATGGCGTCAAACAGGGCGGTCTTGCCCGCGCCGGTGTCGCCGCCGATCAGAAACAGTCCGCTGCCGCCGAACGCCGAGAAGTCCAGCTCGGTGCGGCCCGCGTAGGGGCCGAAGGCGGTCAGGATCAGCTTTTGGGGTTTCATTCGCTTTTTGACGCCTCCTCGCGCAATCTTTTCACAGCCACGGTCTCCTCCACTGTCAGGGGGCGTCCGTTCATCTTGGTGAAAAAGTCCTGGAACAGCTCGACAAAGGGCTTGCCGCGCACGGCCTGGGTCATGTCCAGCGGGTGCGCGACCTCACCTTGGGGCAGGTAGTCGAGCCGCATGGCGTTGGGATAGGCGGCGCGCAGCTGCGCCATGGCGTCGGGCAGCGGCGTCGGGTCGGTCAGGGTCGCCCAGATGTAGTCCTCGGTGTCGGTTGGCCGGGCGGTCAGCCGGGCCAGCGGGCCGGTCAGGTGGCGCATGGCGCGGCGGGGCGTCAGGGGCAGCTGCTCGATTTTTTCCACGCCGCGCTTGCCGACCCGCACGAGGGTGACGGATTTCTGCATCCCGCACTCGTCCAGATGGTAGCAGAGCGGCGCACCCGCGTAGCGCACGGCGTCGATGCCGACGCGCTGGGCGCGGTGGATATGGCCGAGCGCCGCATAGCAGAAGCCCGCAAACCGCGCTGCATCGATGGAATCCACCGTGCCGACGGTCAGGGGCGCAGTCTCGCTGCCGGAGAGCTGCGGCGGGCAGACGCCGGAGACCACCATCTGGTGGGCGACGAGCACCCGGCGCGGGGCGGCGGGCTCACAGACGGCCAGCGCCGCGCCGACGGCGGAGTCGTAGTCGGTGATGTCGGCGTCGGGCAGGTAGTGGCGCACCGTGGCCGCCCGCACAAAGGGCAGCAGCGTGAACTCGATGGGGCCGTGGCGGTCATTGAGTACGACCTGCTTGGGGCAGCCGGTGAAACGCCCGGCAATGTGTACGTTTTGTTCGGCCAGCAGACTGCTGGCAAAGTCGAGCCGCTCGGCGCTGTCGTGGTTGCCGGAGACGGCCAGCACCGGGATGCGGCGTGCGGCCAGCTGGGTCAGGAACCAGTCCAGCAGCGTGCAGGCCGCGGCGGGCGGCACCGGCGTGTCGTAGATGTCGCCCGCGATGACGACGGCCTCGACGCCGTGTTTTTCACAGAGGGTCAGAATTTGTTCAAGGATGAACCGCTGATCCTCCAGCATATCAAACCCGTTGACCCGTTTGCCCAGGTGCAGGTCTGCAAGGTGCAGAAATTTCATGGTGTATCTCCAGATTTTGCTTTTACCGCCACAGCTTCTCCCAGGTCGTGATGTCCAGCGTGGTGCCGGGCAGGACCTCCACGGGGGCTGTCTCGGCCTTGCGGAAGCGGCACTTTTTGGCAAAGCCCTCGGCCTTCAGGTCGCGTGCCCACACCCGCATATACAGGCGGCTGCGGCCATCGCCCTCGGCCAGCTTCTGCGCATAAGCCACGATGCTGCGGCCAATGCCCTGCCCGCGGGCCTTTTCCTTTAAGAAAAGGCGGCTCAGGCACATGGCGCCCGCGGGGCCGAGGTCGAGCGCGAAATAGCCCACCGGCTCGGTGCCGAGGTAGATCAAAAAGTAGTTGATGACGCCGCTGTGGATCTCGTCGTCGGTCAGGATGTCGCTCTGGTACTTATCGGCCAGTGCAGCGGCGACCTTGGGCGTCAGCTTGGTGTAATGCTGGACGAAAATCTCCTGCGCCAGCTCGGAAACCAGCTGGACGTAGCGGGTCTTAGTTACTTGCTTAAATGTCGGGTTCATAGTAACTCCTTTTGTTAAACATATGCTGCCGTAGGGGCGCATTCTATATGCGCCCGTGCAGCTTACGGCAGGTGCTGCGGGCGGATATGGAATCCGCCCCTACATTTATTCAATGGTAACGCTTGCCTTCGCCGGCATGCACGCGGCCCAGTCGCCCTCGTTTTTCAGGGTGCCGAAGCCCTCGCACAGGTGGTCGGGGCAGGGGCTGTCTACAAAGGCGATGCCGCCGTTTTCCACCCGCAGGTGGATCGTGTACAGGCCGGTGTCAATGTCATATTCGGCGTTTTTACGCAGATCAATGCGCTGCTCGACCTGCGGGTCGCCATAGCGCAGCACCGCCGTGCGGCCCGTGCCGCCGTGGTGGGCGGCCAGCCACAGCACCGCGGCCAGCGCCAGAATTACAGCGATAAACAGCAGATTTTTTCGTTTTTCGGTCATGGCTCTCTGTCAAATTCCAGTTCTTCGGTCAGGCCGTCATACCCGGCCACGGCGGCGGGGTACGCGGTGCGCGCGGCGGCCAGGCCCGGCGCGGGGTCGGTCACGGCGGCGCTG
>OGYR01000521.1_pt1 | contig 21793 bp, 19 predicted proteins | sample 1576661 | NCBI WGS metagenome assembly OGYR01 (sample SAMEA3541490, study PRJEB24748) | human gut metagenome | biome: human gut; feature: human-associated habitat; material: faeces | place: China | collected 2012
TGCCCAGCTTTTTGCGGATATTGGCCATGTTCACCTGCAGCTTTTTGGTGCTGCCGATGTCGGTATCGCCCCAGATGGCCTTGACGATGGCCGCATAGGTCATCACGCGGCCCGCGTGCTGGGAAAGGAACGCCACGATGTTGTATTCGGTCTGGGTCAGCTTGATCTCCTGCTCGTCCACGAACACCTTACGGCGGTCATAGTTGATGCGCATTCCCTGTGCGCGGAACTCACCCGCCGGGGCATTGCCGCCGTGCATAGCACTGTAGCGGTTCAGCCGCAGGGCAGCGCGCACGCGGGCCAGCAGTTCGCCGGTGCTGAAGGGCTTGGTGATGTAATCATTGGCACCCAGATCCAGCGCTTCGATCTTATCCATCTCGTCGGTGCGGGCCGAGAGCACCACGATGGGGGTCATATACTTCTGCCGCACGGTGCGGATGAATTCCAGCCCGTCCCGGTCCGGCAGGCCCAGATCCAGAATGACCAGATCCGGGTTGTGGGAGGCGAACAGGGTCAGGCCCATGGTACAGGTATGAGCCACCAGAGCCTGATAATCGTTGGTGGTGAGCAGCGTTTCGATAAAGCTGCAGATATTTGCCTCATCCTCTACGATCAGGACCTTGAATTTGTTATTGCTCATCTTCTGCATCCTCCATTTCAATTTCTTCGGTCTCCAGCCAGAAGCGGATGGTCGTTCCCTCACCCAGACGGCTCTCGGCCTTGATCTCGCCACCGTGCGCCTTGATGATGGCCGCACACACCGAAAGGCCGATGCCCATGCCGTGCTTGCGGCTGTCTGCCGGTACATCCGGGTCGGTGCCGCCGGTGCCGGAGAACAGCGTTTTCAGCCGTTCTCTGGGGATTCCGCAGCCATTGTCCGTCACCTCGAACACCGCACGATTGCCCACCGTGAACACCTTCAAGGTCAGTTTTGTCATGCCCTCGGCGTGCAGAGCGGCATTTTCCAGCAGGTTCATCAGCACCTGCTGGATGAGCATGGAATCCATGGGGATCACGATAAAGGCATCCGGCGTTTCCAGCTCCACCGGGATCTCCGGGTAGCGCTTGCGGAACTTGACCAGCACCGTATCCAGCAGTTCGTCCAGCACAGTGGGGGTCTTTTGCACCGTCACCTTCTCGCTGTCGATGCGGGTGACGGAAAGCAGATTCTCCACCATGCGGGTCAGCCACTGGGCATCACTGCAGGCTTCGCCAAGCAGTTTAATGGTCTTTTCCTTATCCAGCGAGTCATAATTTTCGATCACAGTGGAGCAGGCACCGTAGATGGAGGTGAGCGGGGTGCGCAGATCGTGAGAAACCGCGCGCAGAAGGTTTGCACGCATCTTCTCCTTCTCGCTTTCCATACGCAGCTGTTCCTGCTTTTTGATGCGGGTGGTGAGGGTGCTGGTCATGATGGACACCACCAGCATCACAAGGCCGGAGAACAGGTTTTCCGACAGGGTAAAGTTGAAGGCGAAATACGGTGAGAGGAAGGCAAAGTTCACAGCCAGCACGCTGATGAGCGAAGCCGCCACGCCCCACGCATAACCTTCTGTATACATAGAGGTGACGAATACCGCCAGCATAAAGATAAGCATTGCTACGCCCTCAATGCGGCCCATAACGGCCTGTGTAAGCATCACCATGGCATAGGCGGCGAACAGAGCCAGCAGCATTACGGTGGCATCCCGCACAAGCGTCTGTTTTTTCATGCACATTCCCCTTCCCAAATAATATATTCCGTTTCCCGCATTATACCATAGAAAAACTAAAGATGCAGTAAAAATCCTTTGCCGTAAAGAGGGACGTGATTTGACACTCCCTCTCCCCCGTAGTAGAATAGCCTTATCAACACTTTATCTCACTGGATCAGGAGTAACGATATGCTGTATTTCGAGAACGACTACTGTGAGGGTGCACACCCTGCCATCCTGCAAAAGCTGGCCGAGACCAACTTTGAAAAGGTGCCCGGCTATGGCACCGACCCCTACTGCGCCAGCGCCAAAGCAAAGATCTGCGCTGCCTGCGGCTGCCCGGATGCAGACGTGACCTTCATCTCCGGCGGCACCCAGACCAACGCCATCGTCATTGCGTCCATGCTGCAGCGCTGGCAGGGCGTGATGGCTGCTGCCACCGGCCATGTGGCTGCACACGAAGCCGGTGCCATTGAGTATACCGGCCACAAGGTCATTGCCCTGCCCGCCCACGAGGGCAAGGTGAGCGCCGCCGATGTGCGCGACTGGTGCGCCACCTTCTATGCCGATGCCAACCACGACCACATGGTGTTCCCCGGCATGGTATATATCTCTCACCCGTCCGAGTACGGCACCCTGTACACCAAGGCTGAGCTGGAAGAGCTGCACGCTGTGTGTCAGGAGTACCACATGCCCCTGTTCATGGACGGCGCACGCCTGGGCTACGGTCTGATGGCCAAGGGCACCGATGTTACCCTGCAGGATATCGCCCGTCTGACCGATGTGTTCTACATCGGCGGCACCAAGGTGGGCGCGCTGTGCGGCGAGGCCGTGGTGTTCCCCCACGGCGCACCGGCCCACTTTATGACTATGGTCAAGCAGCAGGGTGCGCTGCTTGCCAAGGGCCGTCTGATGGGCCTGCAGTTCGATGTGCTGTTCACCGATGATCTGTACACCCGCATCAGCCGGAACGCCATCGAGACCGCCGACCGTCTGAAGGAGGGCCTTGCTGCCAAGGGCTACCGCTTCTATATGGAGTCGCCCACCAATCAGGTGTTCCCCATTCTGGAAAACAGCCAGCTGGAAGCGCTGGAGCCACTGGCAAAGTTCGGCTTCTGGGAGAAGTACGACGACACCCACACCGTGATGCGCATTGCCACCAGCTGGGCCACCCGCATGGAGGAGATCGAGCAGCTGATCGACCTGATGTGACCCTGCCGAAGATTTTCTGCCGATTTTATGCAGGATATCGATTGCAATTTTCTTCACGATATGGTATCTTTTGGGTATACCACATTGGGTTCGGAGACGGCCGGTTGCACTGCGCCGCCGCTTCCTGTAAAGTGATTGGAAAGAAGGTATTTTAACATGGGCTTTTTTGATAAGCTGTTCGGCGGCAAGACCGAGCAGGAAGAGACTGTCAAATTCTTCGGTCAGAGCAAGACCGTTCTGACCCCCATCCGCGGTAAGGTGCTGGCACAGGCCGACATCCCCGACGAGACCTTTGCACAGGGCATCCTTGGCCCCGGCTGCGGCATCGAGCCCACCGGCAAGACCGTGTATGCTCCGTTTGACGGCACCGTGGAACAGGTGGCTTCCACCCTGCACGCCGTGGGCCTGACCAGCGAGGACGGCATCGAGATCCTGATCCATGTTGGCATGGACACTGTGGAGATGCAGGGCAAGGGCTTCAAGGCACTGGTCAAGGTGGGCGATAAGGTCAAGGCCGGCACCCCGCTGCTGAAGGTGGATCTGGACGCCATCCGCGCCGCAGGCCATCCCACCGCTACCGCCATCATCGTGACCAACGGCGATGACATGGGCGAGCTGAAGATGCTGGCCGAGGGCGATGTGCTGGCCGGCACTCCGCTGTTCAAGTTCTGATCGTAATCGTAAAAGGCGTGAGCTTCCATTCGGAGGCCCACGCCTTTTTTGTTATTCCTTTTCTTGTTTATATTTCAGCACCTTCTGGGCGAAATGTCCATCGGAGAACTGGATGAAGGGGCCAAGGGCGATGATGATAACACCCACCACCATGCTGATGATGCGCCGTGCCGAGGGAGCCTGCCGGGTCTTGTTCATGACCTTCTTCTCTTTCTCCTTCTGTTTTTCACCATTCTGTTGTTTTTGTGTTGAAAATTCAGGCCTTGAGCCGGGCTTCAATGGCCGCTTTGTCCAGTCCTTCGCCAATGACGATGAGCACATCCTGTCCCTGCGGGATGGGTTCCAGCGTTCTGCCGGCAGCGGTGGCGTTCAGCTCCAGCCAGCCGGTGGTGCCCTGCGGGTCCGGTGCAAAGCCCTTCACCCGCAGCACATGGCCGCAGGCGGCATCCGCAAACAGGTGGTCGGCAGCGGCCTGCAGCTGCTGCAGCGTCAGGTGCTGCTCCAGAAAGCACAGAGAGCTGAAGGCTTCGTGCTCGTCAAAGTGCAGCTTTTCGCAGCTGGCCTGCCTGCAGCCGCAGGCCGCAATGGCGGCAAGGTCGGCATCGGTAAGCCGTGCCCAGTCCTTGGTGATGATCTCTTCCGGCGCAAAGCGGCGGGAGCACTTGCAGCCCTCCAGCGCACGGGTCAGGTGGGCCACGGCGGCAGCGGTCTGCTGCTGCCCGGCCAGCTGGGTACGGCTGACCAGCACCCGGCCCGCGTTGGCCGTCTCGGATGCCAGCACGTACTCAGCCTGCGGCGAAAGCGTTTCCGGCAGCATGGCATCCACTATGGCGATCACATTGCCGATGTGATACCAGCGGTCCAGCGGGTCGTCCCGCAGCACATCAAAAAACTCGTCCACATCAAAGATGCCGCTGGGTTCCACCACCACCCGGTCGAACCCGCGCATGGCCATGGCAATGAGCTTGGTGCGCATCCGGCGCTGGTGGGTGTCGCAGTCGCATCCGCCGCTGATGGTCTCAAGGTCGCAGTTCGGGCCAAGAAGGTCCTGCACCAGCATTGCATCCACGTTCACTGCGCCGAAGTCGTTTTCCAGAATGCAGACATTGTGGCCCTGTGCCACCAGATACCGGACATACCGGCGCAGAAAGGTGGTTTTTCCTGCGCCCAGAAAGCCGGTGATAAGGTCTACCTGTACCATAATAAAAAAGCACCTCCTGTGCTGTTGTTTGCCCGGTTCCAGTATACCGCAGCAAACTGCAATACGCCAGTGGCAGATGCAAAAAGCCCCGCATTTCTGCGGGACTTTTTATGTTCGTATTCAGCCGCTGTCGGATGCAGAGCTGTACTCGGCAATGACCTTGCGGGCGGCAGGTGCCATTTTGGTCGGCACGGCGGCAGGTTTTGCAAGGAAGTAGCCCTGCAGCGCATCCGCACCCAGCTCGATGACCTTGCGCAGTTCGGCGGCGGTCTCCACGCCCTCGGCAATGATCTGCATGCTGCGCGGGTGGGCATAGGCCACGATGTTCTGCACGATCTGCTGCTTGTCCGGGTCGGTATCGATGCCGCGGATGATGGCGATATCCACCTTGATGAACCGGGGCGAAAGCTCCAGCAGGCTGTTCTCGTTGGCAAAGCCGCTGCCGTAATCGTCCAGCGCGAACATGCCGGAGAAGCCCGGCACATGGCGCTTGGCCTCCAGTGCTTCGTGGTCGATCTCCTCTTCCTCGGTGATCTCAATGACCATCTGGCGGCACAGCTCATGCCAGCGGCTGTCCATATACTCGCTGTCCTCTCTGGGCAGGCAGACGCTTGCAATGGAGTTGATGAACAGCATCGTGTTCCTGCGCACAAGGCCCTCGCTGCGCAGGTGGTCGAAGTTCTCCAGCGATTTGAAGAAGGTCAGCCGCTCGATCTCGCACAGTGCGCCCTGCTCCCGCGCCAGCTTCATGATGGTAGCGGGCGAGCGCAGCGCTTCCATATCGGAGCGCATCAGGGCTTCGTAGGCCATCACCTTGCCGGTACGGGCCGAGAAGATGGGCTGGAACACATAGTACACCCGCTCCTCGGTAAGCAGCTGCTGGAAGTCGCGTCTCAGCTGTGCGGCCTGTGCTTCCTGCTGGTAGATCTCCATGCTGAACTCTTCCAGATGTCCCTTGTTGGTGCGCTTGACCTGATAGAGGGCAAAGTCGGCATACTTTTTCAGGCTGTCCATATCGGTGCCGTTGGCCGGATACCACGCCACACCGCCGGAAATGCTGATACGCAGCTCATTGCCGCTGGGCAGAATGGCAACGCTCTTCTGCATGGCGCTGCTCAGGGTGCGGATCTTCTCACGGATCTGATCCTGACTGGAATAGCCGTAGAACAGCAGCACGAACTCATCGCCGGAAAGGCGGGACACCACCGTGCCGTTGGGCGTGTTCTCAGCAAGGCAGCGGCCAGTGCAGTGGATGTACTGGTCGCCCCAGTCGTGGCCGTAGGTATCGTTGATGTGCTTGAGGTTGTCCAGATCCATCATCAGCAGAGCTGCAACGCCCAGCTGGTGCGGATCGCGGAACAGCTCTTCGCTCACGCGGTGGAAGGCCTGACGGTTATACAGGCCGGTCAGGATATCGTAATCGCGTTCGTGCTCAATACGCATGCGCTCCAGCGTGGTGGCGGTAACGTCCTCAGCCAGCCCCACCTGCGTGGTCTGGTCGTTGGTGACGCGCAGCATGATGTAGCGGGTCTCGCCCTCCTTGCGGATGGTGAGCATCTTGTCCCCCTCTGCCGTGGTGGTGCAGGGATGGGAAAGCTGGATGTTGCTCAGCTTTTCCTCAAAGCGGCGCACACTCAGGAAGTGATCCTTGGGCTGGGGGGCACCCAGCAACGCAAAAAAGTTATCGGTAACATACACACTGCCAGTGTCGAACCTCAGCTCATAGCCGCCCAGCTCCACACTGGCCATGTCCATGATGCGCAAAAACTTTGTGGAGTTGTTCAGCAGCTCGCTGTTCAAGCTGGTCAGTGCATCGGCCAGACGGTCCAGCTCCCGGATGTTGGTATGGGACAGCTGCGGGAACTGCTTTTTCTCCTGCCCGTCCACCACTTCGTGATACAGCAGCTCCACCGGATAGGCCAGATTGCGGGCAACGACCAGACTGCCCAGCGCGCCCAGCACCAGCGTAAACACAATGGCAATGGCGATCACGTTGCGCACATTGTCTGCAAAGGCAAACAGCACCTTGCTGTTCACGGTGCCGATCAGCAGCCAGCGCTCATTGGAAAATGGCGCGTTGCGGCTGTACAGGGTAATGGGCAGGGCCACGGCATAATAGTCTTTATTCCGTAGCGTCAGCCAGCACTCGTCCGCCCGGAGTTCGCAGTTCATCATGCCGGCCGGTGCTTCCGAAGCGATCATATCCTCGCTGGAAGTGACCGCCTTGCTGACGATAAAGGAGGTATCTTCCTCATCAGCAGTGGTGGAGACTAAGAAGTAGGTGCCGGTATTGCCGTCCTGCAGTTCACTGTAAGGCAGCTTTGTCTGCAGGTAGCTGGTAAGCAGCTCCACACCCACCACACCGTAGATCGTGCCGTCCGGCAGGATCAGCGGCTGGGAGTAGGCAATGGCGGTGCGGCTGTCGTTGCCTATCTTATAGGCACTGGTGGACCAGCGGCCGTAATCCTCGGCGTTCAGCCTTGCGCCGTCCTCCCACGCGGTCTGGAAGGAAGTCTTGAAAAAGCCGTTGCCCTTCAGGCCGTAGTAGCGCAAGGTGGGCTGCCAGCTTTTATCGGTGGTGATGCCCAGCTTTTTGACCACCGCCGAGCTGCCGCGCTCGATCATCAGATCGGCGTTGTCCTGCGAAGGGCGGGCATCCGGGTCCAGATCCCGCAGGTAGATGCCGGGCAGGCCGCAGCCCACATCAAGGTTGTGCAGATTCACGGTGTTCAGTACCACAAAGATGCCACTGACCGGTTTTGCTCGCAGGGTGTTCACCAACTCCGGCGCAATGGCCGTGAGCAGTGCGTCGCTCTTCTCACGGCTCGTGTTCAGTTCGGCCAGATCGAGCTGGCCTTCTTCCTGCATGGCAAGAACGGTATTGTTGATGTGTTCCGACAAATCGGTCAGATCCTGTGCATCCTGCATCAGGTCCTGCACGTAGCTGACGCGGTTGCGCACCTGCATGTTGAGCATGTCCTTGGCGTTCTGGTTCAGCCTGCCGTCCACATTGGTAATGGCAATGCTGACTGCCAGCAGCACCACCTCCACCAGCATCACCAGCATCATGGCGTTAAAAATGGTGCGGAAGATAGGCCTGCCTGTTTTTTTGCGCCGGGCGGCATCCGTATCCTTCTGTCTGCGCAGCATCGCCATCACCTCTCTTCCTCAGCGTGTTCCGTCGGCTCAGCCCTCGTACTGTTTGAGCTGACTGCAGATATCCTGATACCATGCCTCAAAGTGATCGTCGGTCAGGAACTCGGCTTCTGCGTCCGTAGCGCTCTGACCCTTGGCGATGCGCTGCTCCACGGTCTCGCGGCGCACAGCCCGGACACGACCGCTTTGAGATATTTTTTCATCGATTTTCTCCCCTGAGGGCGCTCACGCAGCAGGACGTTCCGGTTACCATATCACCCGATTATACCTAGTTTATCATACCATCTTTTTCCGGGTGCGTAAACAAAATCCGGCAAAAACCTTCACGATCACAAGAAAGCGGGAGACGTTCTTTTTGCCGTACAGCAGGATGAAGCCCATGCTGTTGCGGCTGTCCGCCCGCAGGAAGCCGTGGGTGATGTAGGGCATTGTAAATGGTAAATATAGAAGAAGCACCGCTGCGCAGTACGATTTTGCCGCCATCATTGAACGAGCGCAGCCCCCAGCAAGACCTTCAATCCGGCGGGCCTTGTGGGCAGCTACCATTTCAGCGGCGAGTGGGTGTAAATTTTTGATACAGTAAGAGGGGCTGCTGCACTTTCGGCTAAAACGATGTGCAGCAGCCCCTTCTTCGTATCGGATCCAGACAACAAAAAAGCGTTCTGAGAGATCTCAGAACGCTTGGTGGTTGCGGGGGCCGGATTTGAACCAACGACCTTCGGGTTATGAGCCCGACGAGCTACCAGACTGCTCCACCCCGCGATATTTACTTTGTGCTCTCAGCGGTTCTCGCTGACTGCTCAAGTATAATACCACAAGGGCGGGCGGATGTCAAGTATTTTTTTGATTTATTTTTTCTTCTTTTTCCAAACCACGAACCCTGCGCAGGCGGCAGCTGCGATCACCACCACCGGCCATGCACCGGCAAGGGCAACGATGACCTGCTGCAGGCCATCCACAAAGTTCTGCCAGCCAGCAGAAAGGGCGCTGACAAAGCGGCTGCCGAAGCCCTCGCTGGGCGGCGAGTAGGTGCTCACCTCGCTCAGGCTCACGTTCACGGTGCACTCTTCCACCTGATCGTTGTACCAGTCCATCTGGCTCTGCCAGCTCTCGATCTGGCTCTGCACATCCGTCAGGCTGGACTCGATCTCAAGCAGGTCGGAGAGGTTGTCGGCCTGCTGCTGCAGCTGCTGCAGGCGGGTTCGCTGGTTCTTGAGATTCTCAAGCCGGGTCTCCACATCCATGTACTGGGCGGTCACGTCGTCGGCCTGCTGGTTTTTGTAGGTCACGTTGCCTGCTTCGGCCACGGCGGCAAGAAAGTTCTCGTAGTTCTGCTGCGGCACCCGGTAGGTCAGGCTGACACTGCGGCTGTCACCGGCATCCGAGTATTCACTGCTGGATTCCAGATAGCCGCCCGCTTCAGCAAGAGCAGCATCCAGCGCAGCGCGGGCTGCGTCGTAGTCCTTGCTTTCCAGGCTCAGGTTCGCGGTGTAGATGATCTTTGCGTGGTCGGTGCTGTGGGCCGCTGCTGCCGCGTCGTCCTCCGAATAAACAGCGGTGCCGTTGTCTGCGCCGCTTTCCAGCGCCATGGTGTTCAGACTGTAATCGGCTGCCATGGGGCTGTCCACAGCGGCGCGGTCCGCGCCGCCTGCCGCCATCACCGCCGCAGTGCTGTCCGCAGAATAATAGACCGCCGGGCTGCTGCTCTTTGCGCCAAGGCCGATTTGTCCGGTGGCAAAAGCACCATAGCCTACCACGCACACAGCAAGGCAGGCCGCCAGTGCGCCCACCCGCTTTGCGGGGAAGCGGATCAGTTTCTTCTTCGGCTGCACCGGGGCGGACTGAGCCGGTACCGGTGCGGCGGTTTTCATCATGGGCTGGGCCTTTTCTTCTTCGGTCAGCTGGTCGGTCATGGCCAGCAGCTTTGCCTTCAGATCGTCCGGGGCGTAGAGGTCGTCCGTCTCCATCTTGTACTCATACCACCTCATCTTCGATCTCCTCCTTCAGCATCGTATGTAACTGCGCCCGGGCACGCCGCAGCCAGCTCAGCACCGTGTTGGACGGTGCGCCCATCATCCGGCCGATCTCCGCCGCCGTGTACCCCTCGTAGTAATGCAGATAGATAGCATTGCGGTAGTTTTCCGGCAGGGCGCGCACTGCGTCCAGCACACTGCCGTCCTCAAACGCATCGGGCGCGGGCAGGTTCTCGTCCAGCTCGGTGTCCTTCTGATGGGCTGCGCGGGTCAGGTCCCGGCAGCGGTTGATGGCCACCCGCAGCAGCCACGCCTTGAGGTGCTCCTCACTCTCAAACGTACCATTATAATGCAGGAGCTTCTCGTAGACATCCTGCACCACGTCCTCGGCATCGGCTGTGCATCGGCTGTTGTGTATGGCAGCGCGGTAAACAGCATCGCTGTATTTCTGCACTGCCAGCGTAAATACTTCGTTTCTGGTCAGCTGTCCCATAGTTTCAAGCTCTCCTTTACCGCCTGTACAGGGCTGGTGGAATTCGTATTCCACGGGGGACATTCACCCTATACACGGCTGAACGCCCCCGAAGATTGCATTGCTGGAAAAATTTATGAAAATCACCTTTTATATACTCTCTGCAGCAGGGCCACCCGCTCTGCAAGGAAGGTCTCGGCCTTCGGATGGTGCAGCCAGCGCTTGTTCGCCGCTGTGCCAGCCAGCTTTCTGCCCAGCGCTTCCGGGTCGGTATCGGCCTGCATCACATCCTGCATGGTCAGCTGCAGCGTCAGCGCCGCAGGGGTGTCCGGCAGCGGCGGCAGCGGGTCCTCCCACACAAAGGGCGGCAGCAGCTGCACCGCCACCGTGGCGCGGGTGCACTCCTCGGTGAGCAGCAGGGCTGCAGGCGCGCCGTCCGGCTGGACGTGCAGGGTGCTGTACAGCAGCTGCAGACTGCCCTCGGCCAGCAGGCGGACATTCCCCTCCCGCCCGGTAGGCGAAAGGCTCAAATATTCCCGCGCCTCGTCCAGATAGATGTGCCGGGCCGGTGCCTGCACGCGGGCATACAGCGCAGGCAGCGCAAAGCGGCCCGCTTTGTCCAGTGCGTGCTGCAAAAGCAGGTAGAACTCGGTCAGTGGGTAGGCCGGGTCCGGCTGCGGCATCCCGAAGTCCGGCCGCGAAACATGTCCTCCACCCATGGGGAACCTCCTTGATAAATAACGCCGATGCGGTATTCTAAACATAGAAGGGGCGCTGACTGCAAGGGTCAGCTTTCCATCCCGTTTGTCAAAAAGATTGACCGCACAGTTTGGAAGCAGGGCGGTCAATCTTTTTTATCATCTTACCATATTCTACGACGCATTACAACACGCCCTATTGTAAACCCTGCTGCAACTTCATTGTTGACCATTTTCCCTCTGCTGCGCTATACTCGGGCACAGATGCCTTGTAAATTTTTAACAGAGGGGAATTTTATTCTATGAAAAACAAAAAACTGACCACCTATCAGATGGCTGTCACTGCGCTGATGGCCGCCGCGCTGTGCGTGCTTGGCCCGCTGAGCGTGCCCATCGGGGCCATTCCCATTTCGCTGTCAAATTTTGTCATCTGCCTGACCGCATGGCTGCTGGGGCCCAAGTTCGGCACCCTGAGCGTGGCGGTGTACCTGCTCATCGGCCTTGTGGGCGTGCCGGTGTTCTCCGGCTACGGCGCGGGCATTGCTAAGCTGGCAGGCCCCACCGGCGGCTATCTGGTGGGCTACCTGCTGCTGGCCTTCATCGGCGGTCTGTTCATCGAAAAGAGCAAGGGCCAGCCGGTGATCTCCGGCATCGGCCTTGTGCTGGGCGATGCCGCCTGCTACGTGCTGGGCACCGCATGGTTCGTGTTCCAGATGCAGTGCGAGCTGGGCTATGCGCTTTCGGTGTGCGTGTACCCGTTCATTGCGCTGGACCTCGCCAAGATCGTGGTGAGCTGCATCGTGGGTGCACTGCTGCGCAAGCGTCTGGTACAGGCTGGCGTGCTGAAGCTGAAGGAAGCCTAACAGGCAAAGCAAAAGGGAGACTGCAAACACAGCCTCCCTTTTTTATTTGTGATCCGTTATTTTACATAGCCAAGGGTCGCAGCCATCACGGCCTTGATGGTGTGCATCCGGTTCTCGGCTTCGTCAAACACGATGCTCTGGGGGCCTTCAAACACTTCATCGGTCACTTCCATGGCATCGCGGCCAAAGCGCTCGCCCATCTCCTTGCCCACGGTGGTCTTGTGGTCGTGGAAAGCGGGCAGGCAGTGCATGAACACAGCGTGCGGGCCTGCAATGTCCATCAGCTGCTGGTTGATCTGGTAGGCGGCAAGGTCGTTGATGCGCTCAGCCCACACCTCCACCGGCTCACCCATGGACACCCACACATCGGTGTACAGCACGTCGGCACCCTTGGCGGCCTTGGCGGGGTCCTCCTCAAAGGTGAGGGTAGCACCGGTCTCGGCAGCGATCTTCTGGCACTCGGCCACGAGGGCAGCGTCCGGCTGGTACTTCTTGGGTGCGCAGGCGGTGAAGTTCAGGCCCATCTTGGCGCAGCCCACCATCAGGCTGTTGCCCATGTTGTAGCGGGCATCGCCGAAGTAAACGAAGTTGATGCCCTTCAGGTGACCAAAGTGCTCCCGGATGGTGAGGAAGTCGGCCAGGATCTGGGTGGGATGGAACTCGTTGGTCAGGCCGTTCCACACCGGCACACCGGCGTAGTGGGCAAGGTCTTCCACGATCTGCTGGCCATAGCCGCGGTACTCGATGCCGTCGAACATGCGGCCCAGCACACGGGCAGTGTCGGCGATGGACTCCTTCTTGCCGATCTGGCTGCCGGACGGGTCAAGGTAGGTCACTTCCATGCCCAGATCGTGGGCAGCGACCTCGAAGCTGCAACGGGTGCGGGTGGAGGTCTTTTCAAAGATCAGGGCGATGTTCTTGCCTGCCAGCTGGTCATTGTGGCGGATGCCGGCCTTCTTTTTTGCCTTCAGGTCTGCGGCAAGGTCCAGCAGTTCTTCGATCTCGGCAGGGGTGTAGTCCAATAGCTTCAAAAAGCTGCGGTTCTTCAGGCTCATTGTATATTTCCCTCTCTATGCAAGCATTCTTGAATATTTATTCAAGCTATGATTCTATTATAGTACGTTGCATCGGGAAGGTCAAGAGGAAGCTTACAGCTCCAGCTCTGCCTTCCGTCCGGTGGACTGATAGGCAGTCAGCTTCACGCCGGCCTTTTTGAACATGAACCGCGCCGCCACGCTGGAATCGCTGTCGTGGTACTTGTCGCCATAGTACACCACCTCGGCAATGCCCGACTGGATGATGGCCTTGGTGCACTCGTTGCATGGGAACAGCGTCACGTACACCCGCGCACCTTTCAGGTTATTGTGGGCGCTGTTGAGGATGGCGTTCAGCTCGGCGTGGCACACGTACATATACTTGGTGTCCAGCGGTGCGCCCTCCCGCTCCCAGGGCATCTCGTCGTCGCTGCAGCCAATGGGCATACCGTTGTAGCCCAAGGACAGAATTTTGTTTTCCGAGCTGACGATGCACGCGCCCACCTGACTGTTGGGGTCCTTGGAGCGCATGGCCGTGAGCAGCGCAATGCCCATGAAATATTCATCCCAGTTGATGTAATCCGTGCGTTTCATTTTGGTATGCTCCTTGTGCCTTTATTCTGCCTTTTATTATAGCGTATCGCTGTGGATTTTACAATAAACTTTGGCACTGCCGTGCAACTTGCACAAAACCTTGCCCCGAAGTTTGGCGCTTGATTCGTCAGAATTTTCAAACGAAATATTTAAAAATCATTTTGAGTGTGGTATTATCTTTGTAAAATATGCCACAAAAGCGGAGAGAATGCTCCGTGCGGCGGAAATGAGGGAAAAACCGATATGAAATACGCAAGCAACAACATCCGCAATATTCTGATTGCCGGCCATGCCGGCAGCGGCAAGACCACGCTGACCGAAGCACTGGTCTATTTTTCGGGCGCTGCCGAGCGTATGGGCCGGGTCGAGGACGGCACCACGATTTCGGACTTTGACCCCGAGGAAGCAAAGCGCAAGGCCAGCCTGTCTGCATCGGTCGTCCCCGTGGAGTACGAGGGCATCAAGTACAACCTGATCGATGCGCCGGGCCTGTTCGACTTCGAGGCCGGTGAGTACGAGGGCATCCGCGCAGCCGAGAGCGTGCTGGTGGTGGTGTCCGGCCGCAGCGGCGTGACTGTGGGTGCGGAAAAGGCGTTCCAGCTGGCCCGCAAGAATGGCAAGGCTACCATGGTGTTCGTCTCCAAGTGCGATCTGGAGAATGCCAACTACTTCAAGATCCTTGAGGATATGAAGATCAAGTTCGGCTCCACCGTCTGCCCCTGCGTGGTGCCCGCCAAGCTGGACGACGGCACCCCCGTGTACATCAACCTGTTCAGCCAGAAAGCCTTCAAGTACGAGGGCGGCAAGCAGATCCAGGTGGACCTGCCGGACATCGGCCACCGTTTTCAGGGCCTGATCGAGGCCATGAGCGAAGCCATTGCCGAAACTGACGATGAGCTGATGGAAAAGTTCTTCGGCGGCGAAGCCTTCACCACCGAGGAGATCGTGGAAGGCATGCGCAAGGGCGTCAAGGACGGCCTGATCACCCCCGTGTTCTGCGGCAGCGCCGTGAACCAGCAGGCGCTGGATATGCTGCTGTTCAATATGCACAAGCTGCTGCCCAGCCCGGAGCACGAAGCCAGCACGCTGGCCGAGGATGCCGCCGGCGAGCCGGTGGAACTGCACTGCACCGTTGACGAGCCTACCGCCGCCTACGTGTTCAAGACCGTGGCCGACCCGTTCGTGGGCAAGCTGAGCTACCTGCGCGTGGTCAGCGGCAAGGTGACTGCAGGCGAACCCCTCACCAACGCCCGCACCGGCGATGTGGAGAAGATCTCCAAGCCCCTCACCGTCATTGGCAAAAAGCAGGTGGACTCCGACGGCATCATTGCCGGTGACATCGGCGCAGTGGCAAAGCTGGTGAGCGCCAAAACCGGCGACACCCTGTGCGACGCTGAGCGCGTGGTCAAGCTGCCCGCCCCCGTGTTCCCCAAGCCCAGCCTGTTCATGGCCGTCACTGTGGCCAAGAAGGGCGACGAGGGCAAGATCAGCAGCGCGCTGGCCCGCCTGATGGAAGAAGACCCCACCCTGAGCTACGAGAACAACGCCGAGACCCATCAGCAGGTGATCGGCGGTCTGGGCGAGCAGCATCTGGACGTGGTGAAGGCCAAGCTCAAGAACAAGTTCGGCGTGGAGATCGGGCTGGAAGCACCCCGCATCGCCTACCGCGAGTCCATCCGCAAGGCCTGCCAGAAGCAGGGCCGTCATAAGAAGCAGACCGGCGGTCACGGCCAGTTCGGCGATGTCGTCATCAACTTCGAGCCCTGCGACAGCGAACAGGTCGTGTTTGAGGAGAAGGTGTTCGGCGGCAGCGTGCCCAAGAACTTCTTCCCGGCTGTTGAAAAGGGCGTGCGCCTTGCCGCCGAAAAGGGCGTGCTGGCAGGCTACCCCGTGGTGGGCCTGAAAGCCACCCTGCTGGACGGCAGCTACCACCCGGTGGACAGCTCCGAGATGGCCTTTATTATGGCCGCAAAGCTGGCTTACAAGGCCGCTATGCCGGAGGCCGGCCCGGTCATTCTGGAACCCATCCACACCCTGAAGGCTCATGTACCAAACGACAACACCGGCGATATCATGGGCGATGTGACCAAGCGCCGCGGCCGCGTGCTGGGCATGGAGCCGGACGAGGACGGCCTGCAGACCATCATCGCTGAAGTGCCGCTGGCAGAGCTTGCAAACTTTACCACCTTCATCCGTCAGACCACGCAGGGCCGCGGCTGGTTCACCACCGAGTTTGCCCGCTACGAGGTTCTGCCCGAGATGCTGGTGCCTGCCGTTGTGGAGCAGGCCAAGAAGCTGGGCAATCTGGACGAGAGCGCAGACGATTAAACGGTAAAAATCAACTCCCCCAGTCTGCTGCGCAGACAGCCCCCCTCACCGAGGGAGCTGGCAGAACCGTCAGGTTCTGACTGAAGGAGTTCCCACCGAAATACGACATCACCCCGACCCCCGTTGACACTTTTCCCTCTGTCAGCGGGGGTTTTTGCGGGCAAAAAGCTTGACAATGCGCAGTGATACGGTATAATAAAAATAGAAGGGGCGCTGGTCCTATCATGGTCAGCTCCTTACCCTGCAATCAAGATTGACCGCGTGGCTGGGAACCGTTGGCGGTCAATCTTTTTTGTTATCATCGTCTTTCTTCTGCGAAGTTTTTGCCATGACCTCAACGGTCAGACGAATCACATCCACGATCAGGCCCAGCAGTGTGAGAATGAACGTGAGCAGTGCGAGAGTCTCCAACAGAGTCATCCGACATCCCTCCCTTCGCCTTCAGGGCTCCGGGCGGTTTCCTTCAAAAAAGTTTCCTCCCGGACCCCCTGCTTCGTTCCATGTACAGGAAGAATCAGCGATTCGGGCAAGAGAGCATGACCACCGGTCGATACGATCAGCGCCTTATTTTCAGTATAGCATATTTCTCGACCCAATACAACAAAAAGCCCCCGGTACTGCGAATACCGGGGGCTTCGTGTTTTAGTGCTTGGGGAATGCCTTATTCCAGGTTTCGATCACGTTGAACTTCGGTGTCCAGCCTTCGGGCTTGAAGGTATCTGCGCTCTTGGCTTCCATGATGCCCTGCTCCGCGCACCACTGTGCAGCCTTTGCCATGTCAGCGTCGGCCACATCCGCAAACGCAGGCTGTGCGGCGGGTTCGGGCCTGCCTGCATTGTTCCATACCAGCAATGCCAGCTGGCCGCGGTTTGCGGGGATGGCTGCACCCTCGGGCAGCAGTTCATTCAGGATCACCCGCGTCACCACCTCGTAGCCGCCCCACACGGCTGCGCTGCCAAGGACCACGGCGGCAATGGCACCGCCTGCGTCACCGGAAGCATTGCCCGCGTCGCCGCCAGGCTGCGGTTCCAGCGTACCGTGAATGATAACGTTGCCGTTGATGTCCAAGCTGGCTCCATCCGGGATGGCGCTGCCGTCAACGGGCTTATAGCGCAGGTAGCCGTCGGTGGTCAGGCCGGAAAGGTCGAACCGGCTCAGCCCTCCTTCGCCCAGAACGCCATCAAAGGTCACCTTTGCGTCGCCGGACAACACGATGGGATCCGGCACATTGAAGCCCTTGGTGGTCACTTCGCCACCGGAAATGGTCAGGCCCTTTTCGCTGCACAGCGCGTCCGCTTTCACTTCGCCATCGCTGATGCGGATGCTGCCGCTCTCGGCGTAGAGCTCGCCGCCCTCCGCCTGCACACTGCCGCCGGAAATAACGATGTCGCCATCGCGGCTGTAAAGGGCGCGGTGCCGGAAGGTGTTGATGGAGGGGTCGGTGTTTTCAACAGTCTCTGTTACCACGCTGCCGCCGCGGATGAAGATGTCTTTGCTCGCAGAAAGCGCATCGTGGTAGTCGACGTAAAATCCCTGAATGGTCGGCGCGAGCAAGACATGGATGCTGCCGTCGTTCAGGGTGATGGTGTCCGCCGCGATGCCGCTTTCCATGGCCCTCGTGGACCCTTCGGCGGCGGCCATGTCCACGCTGCCGCCGTTCAGGGTAAAGCTGCCGCTGCCGCTGCCGTAGATGTCATACACAGAGATACCGGAGCGGCTGCGGATGTTCAGTTTGCCGGTGCCGCCAAGGGTAAGGCTGCCCTCCTCCGCGTCGATGCAGCGCCTATTCGGGATGGTGAGGGTGTTTGTGCCGCGCAGCTCCACCGACACGTCACCGCCGGTGCGGATGCAGGCGTCGCTGGGGGAAGAGACCTCCGGCTTGGTGTCCAGCCCCTCCAGCGTCACGGCCACCGGCGCACCGTACCCCCTCAGGCTGATGAAGGTGGCACCGCTGCCGGAAAGGACAGTCTCGTCGGTCTCCGTTTGACTCAAAGAGCTCCCTCCGCCAAACAGCTCCACGGTGCGCCCGCCTGAGCTGGCCGCCACGCGGACGGAATAGACCTTGCTGAAGCCATGACTGCCATTGCTGATGTTCCACGTTTCGGCCAGTGCGGGCATGCACAGGCTCAGGGCCATGGCCCCCGCCACCGCCGCTGCGGCCAGCTGTCTTGCAAGCTTGCGTAGTTTCATGCAGATTGCCTCCTTTTTCCCCTCGTATTTTTACGGGGGGGTATGTATTACAGTACCTTGATTATCTCACACTTTACCGGATTTTGGAAGCAAATCTGCGTGAATCGCCCTAAAAAATGCGTGAATGAAGGGAGACCTGTCTGCTGGCACGCAAAAAGCACCGTCTTTTGTACGAGAAAATTTACAATTTACGCTGCCTTGGGGAATGCCTTATTCCAGGTTTCGATCACGCTGAACTTCGGTGTCCAGCCTTCGGGCTTGAAGGTGTCTGCGCTCTTGGCTTCCATGATGCCCTGCTCCGCTTTCCCTCTGTCAGCGGGGCTTTTTGTTGTCATTTTTTCTCTGGTCCTCTAAAAATCTCCGCCATTTTTAGGCGTCTTTCCAATCCTGTCTGAATCCCTTGATAATACTTGATTTTTGTTGGGGGGGTAGAATAAAGATGGGCGAGTCTTTTTTGTCCACGATCCGCGCAGACACGATCCGCCCGCAAAAGTCGTATCAAGGAGGAATTTATATGAAAAAGCGACTTATCAGCCTGCTGCTGGCATTCAGCATGGCACTGACATTTCTGCCTGTCGGGGCAGTCTCTGCATTTGCGGCGGAGACGGGCGATACATTTAACTTTAACGGTCTTACATACGAGATAACAAGTGACACAACCGCCAAAGTCAAAGGACCCGAAGCAAACACCTTATTGACCCAAGTAACTATTCCAGAAAAAGCAACAAATTCCTTGAATGGAAAATCCTACACTGTAACAGCCATTGCGGATAAAGCTTTTCGCAACACAAGCTCTAACGGCGAAATCACATCCATTACACTTCCCGATAGTTTGAAGGAAATCGGTGATTTCGCTTTCTTTTCTTGCCTCAAACTCGAAGACATCAATCTTCCCGATGGGCTTACTAAAATCGGGTATCAAGCTTTTCAGAACTGTTATAGTTTAACAGAAATCACCATTCCAAGCAGTGTAACTACTATGAGTTCACATGTGTTCAACCGCTGTATCGGACTAAAAAAAGTTACCTTTGAAAAGAATTCGCAGCTAAGCGCGCTTCCTGATGCAACCTTTGCCAACTGTGAAAGTCTGGAGTCTTTTACCCTTCCCAATGGATTCACTTCCATCGGCGAAAATGCTTTTTATAAATGCGGAAATCTCACCACATTAAACATCTCGGATGATGTTACTGAAATCAAAAAAGATGCTTTTATTGATTGCGCAAAGTTCAACACTATCAATTATGACGGTACCAAATACTCTTGGAACGCTCTACTAAAAAGCGGCAGCGTAGATAACACAGTTTTGGAAAAAATTCAAGCGGACGGCTTCACCGTGAATTACTGGGTACAGCCTTTGGTCGTCAGCGGCGGCATTTTCACAGTAGATGGCGATCCTGTAGTTGGCGATACAGCTATTGTGCCCGTCGGTGCTACAGTTGAAATCACTTTTGATCAGCAGTCTTTCGCTGACAGTGGTCTCTCTTTTGGTAGTTGGGAGATTGATGGTTTAAGCAATTCAGAATACTACAAAAATAAAGAAAGCTTCACCTTTACTATGCCTAAGAATCGCGTAGCAGTCACAGCTTCAACAATGGATATTCCCATCATCGATGACTCCCCTGTTGACCCTGCCATCAGCACTGCGGTAACGATCATTGGCGGTGCACTGCTGGTGGGAGGGCTGCATCAGCTGGGCACCGAGCTGTGGCTGATCCATCATCTGCCCAAGGGTACCGCCATCCCGGAAACCCGCATCGAACTGGCCGAAGTGCTCTGGAAAGATGCCGGACAGCCTGCTCCTGCTGCCGAAGCCGCTTATACCGATATCGACACCGACGACACCGATGCACAGCAGGCTGCACAGTGGGCAATTGAAAACGAGCTGATGACGCTGCGCAGCAGTGAGCATCCGGACAAATTCGACCCCCATGTGCCGGTCTCCACCGTAAAAGCCATTCGCGCGTGGAAAAAGGCACAGCAGATGAAACCGTCTGCCAAGTAACACCCAATGGAATCAAAACAGCCCGTTCTTCTTTTTTGAAGAGCGGGCTGTTCCGTTATTTGCTCCAGCCGACACATTTTTCTGCCCTACCGCCGCCTTTTTTGTTGACAAAGCAGCCGCCTGCTATTATAATAATGTAGTCAAAATGGCATTCTTGTGCGGCTTTGCGGCTGCACAGCACAAATAGAGACAAGGAGAGATTCTCAACATGGCACAAGAGATCAAGATGTCCGCTGCCGGTCTGAAGGCAATGCAGGAGGAGCTGGAATACCTCAAAACGGTGCGCCGCAAGGAGCTGGCCGAAGAGATCAAGGAAGCACGCAGCCACGGCGACCTTTCCGAGAACAGCGAGTACGACGAGGCCAAGAATACGCAGGGTCTGGTGGAGAACCGCATCACCGAACTGGAGCAGATGATCAAGAACGCCGTCATCATTGATGAGAGCGAGCTGAGCGTGGACAATGTCTCTGTGGGCACCCACGTCACCATCCTCATGACCGGCGAGGACGAGAACGAGGAGTACGACATTGTGGGCCGCACCGAAGCCGACCCCCTGAACGGCAAGATCAGCGACGAAAGCCCCGTGGGCCACGCCCTGCTGGGCAAGGCTGTGGGCGACAAGGCCGAAGTGCTGCTGCCCACCGGCCACACCGTGGAGTACACCGTGCTGAACATTACCCACGCTGCAGGCTGAGCAGGCCAAACGAATAGGAGAAACCATGGAAGAACAAAAGAAGAACCCGGCGCAGGGCCTGTCCGAGAGCGAGCAGGTGCAGGTGCGCCGCCAGAAGCTGGCCGACCTGCAGGCTGCAGGCCACGACCCCTTCACCCTGACCAAGTACCCGCAGGATGCCTACTCTGCCGACCTGAAGGCTGAGTTTACCACCCTGCCCAACGAGACCGACAGCGGCAAGACCGTGGCGCTGGCTGGCCGTATGATGTCCAAGCGCGTAATGGGCAAGGCAAGCTTTGCCCACCTGCGGGACGATAAGGGCGACATTCAGCTGTACGTCCGCCGCGATGAGCTGGGCGAAGAGCCTTACGCCGCCTTCAAGAAGCTGGACGTGGGCGATATCATCGGCGTGAAGGGCGAGGTGTTCCGCACCAAGACCGGCGAGCTGAGCGTGCGCGCCACCGAGCTGACCCTGCTGGCCAAGAGCCTGCGTCCCCTGCCCGAGAAGTTCCACGGCCTGACCGACACCGAGATGCGTTACCGTCAGCGCTACGTGGACCTGATCGCAAACCCCGAGGTGAAGGACACCTTCGTGAAGCGCAGCCAGATCCTGAAGGAGATCCGTGCCTATCTGGACGAGAAGGGCTTCCTGGAGGTGGACACCCCCATCCTGACCCCCTTCGAGATCGGTGCCTCTGCCCGCCCCTTCTACACCCATCACAACAGCCTGAACATGGACATGGTGCTGCGCATCGAGACCGAGCTGTACCTCAAGCGCCTGATCGTGGGCGGCATGGACCGCGTGTACGAGGTGGGCCGCATCTTCCGCAACGAGGGCATGGACCCCAAGCACAACCCGGAGTTCACCAGCATCGAGCTGTATCAGGCCTTCACCGACTTCCACGGCATGATGGATCTGGTGGAGGAGCTGTACAAGCGCCTTGCCCAGAAGATCTGCGGCAGCATGGTCATCCCCTATCAGGGCAAGCAGATCGATATGGGCCACTGGGAGCGCCTGACCATGGTGGAGG
>OGYR01000522.1_pt1 | contig 21653 bp, 21 predicted proteins | sample 1576661 | NCBI WGS metagenome assembly OGYR01 (sample SAMEA3541490, study PRJEB24748) | human gut metagenome | biome: human gut; feature: human-associated habitat; material: faeces | place: China | collected 2012
CCGCAGTCTTGTCCTTTGCCGGAATCGAATAGTAGGCATCAAATCCACGGAAATGATCCACCCGCACCACATCATACAAGCGGAAGCTGTACTCCATCCGCGCAAGCCACCAGGCATAGCCGTTCTCCTTATGGCGCTCCCAGCGGTAGAGCGGATTGCCCCACAGCTGGCCCGTAGCCGAAAACGCATCCGGCGGACACCCGGCTACCGCCTCCGGCTGGCCATCTGCGTCAAACTGGAACAGCTCCGGATGCGCCCAGCTGTCCGCGCTGTCCATGGCCACATAAATCGGGATATCCCCAATAATCTTCACGCCATGCTCATTCGCGTAACGTTTTAACTTCGCCCACTGCTCCTGAAATTCATACTGCAAAAATTCATAAAAGAAAATCTCATCCCGGCAGATCTCCCGGTACCGCTTTAGCGCATCCGGCTTTCTGGTGCGGATCTCTTCGTCCCACAGAAGAAAGCTCTTTCCGTCAAAGTGATTCTTGACCGCCATGTAAAAGCAGTATTCCCGGGTATCCTCCGTGAGCGCATCCGCAAAAAATTCCTGCAGCTTTTTCTCACTGCGCCCCTTCTCCTGCTGCTGGTTTTTCCATACTCCAAATGCCTTTTTCAGCAGCGGAAAACGGTGGAAATACTGTTTCGCATAGTCAATATCCTGCGGGTTCTCTCCCAGGTCCGCCGCGTCACATTCCGCCTTCGTCAAAAGTCCCTTCGCGATCAGCGTTTCCAGATCGATAAAATACGGATTTCCCGCAAACGCGCTGAACGCCTGATACGGGGAATCCCCATAACCGGTAGGACCAAGCGGCAAAATCTGCCAGTACCGCTGCCCCGCCGCAGCCAGCTGGTCCACAAAGGCATAAGCCTCTTTTGAAAATGCTCCGATTCCATACTCCGACGGCAGACTCGCCACCGGAAGCAGCATACCACATGCCCGTTTCATACTCCGCTCCTCCTTCTCGTTACTGCTTACACGCTGTGCAACTGTAGTCTTCTCACACCTGGCGCACCCGCGCTGTAAATCCTTTAAACCGCCATACAAAGACCACCAGGCGGAAGATCCAGTCCACAAACATGGCGTACCAGATTCCCAGCACGCTCATGTGAAGTCCCCTGACAAATACATAGCCCAGTCCGATGCGGAACATCCACATGGAAAATACCGAAACCATCATGGTAAACTTCGCGTCCAGTCCTGCACGCAGCGTATTCGGCAGTGCGAAAGCCAGCGGCCAGAGCACCATACCGCAGGAATGTGCCAGCAGAAGTTTCTGTGCCAGCACCGACGCCTCCGGTGAGAGGTTGTAAATTCCCACCACCCGGCTCCGGAACACCGCCATGCAGGTACAGATGATAAGTAACAGTCCATAGTTGACCGCAATGACCTTTCTCGTGTAGGACTTTGCCTGTTCCGGTTCGCCCGCGCCCACACACTGGCCCACAATGGTGATGAGCCCCAGTCCCAGCGCCACTCCCGGCAGATACTGAAACGTCACCAGGTTGGTGGCCACCGCGTAGCCTGCAATGGATGCCGTACCAAGCGTCGAAACCAGACTCTGCAGCGCGATTTTTCCAAACTGGAACATGCCATTTTCCAGACCACTCGGGATTCCCACCGCCAGAATCTTTTTGATCATATCCGGCTGTGGAATCATCTGCCCCAGACGGTCCACCCGAATGCTGTTTTTCGGATTCCGCACCAGGAACACCATGACCACTGCCGCAAACAGACGTGAGACCAGGGTAGGAATTGCCACGCCTTCCACTCCCATATGAAGCCCGAACACGCAAAGCGCGTTGCCCGCCACATTGATGGCATTCATTGCCAGAGAAACCTTCATGGACACCTTGGAATTTCCCATGGACCGAAACAGTGCCGCCCCGGAATTGTAAAGCGCCAGAAATGGATACGACATAGCGGTGAACCAGAAGTATGTCTGCGCGTTGTCCATAACCGCCGTCTCCACCGAACCGAAGATCAGCCGCAGCAAATGCCGGTTTCCGATAAATGCCACCGCCGCGATGAAAAGCGAGAGCGCCGCTGTGATCAGCACCAGCTGTCCTGCCGCCCGGCAAGCCTGATCCGGCTTTTTCTTTCCTATATATTGCGAGCAGACCACCGCGCCTCCGGTTGCCATAGCCGAAAGCACCTGAATTACCAGCACACTGATGGAATCCACCAGTGCCACGCCGGAAACCGCCGTCTCGCCAACAGCCGCTACCATCACCACATCTGCCATGCCCACCAAAACAGCCAGAAGCTGCTCCACCAGAAGCGGGGCAAACAGACGGATCAGATCTTTCCGTGAAAACATTCCCATATCCTTATCCTCTGTTTCTGCTGTGCCTTTCCGCACATTTTTTCTGCATAGTTCCACCTTGATTTCTTCAGATTTCCGTTGTTGATAAATTTCATCATTTGTCACCTGAACGAGGCAGAAACAATAATTTTATGATAACTGTTCAGTACCCTCACAGTTACATTTTATGATACATATTTTGCCGTGAATTTACAAGTATTACTTTTCACGGAAGCAAATTTGGGATATACTTGGAATGTTGCTGTTTGCACAACGTGTGAACAACAACATGCAGTTTGCCGCTCCAAAGAGCGGCAAAAAAGACACCAGCTGATAAAAAAATTTTTGATATAAGAAAGTGAGACACCATGATCAATCCGATGAAATTAATGAAAATGAAAAATGCCTGGTCCCGCTTTGCGGCACACCATCCGAAATTTCCCCTCTTTTTAAACGCAATCGTCAGAAAAGGCATCCAGGAAGGCACCATTTTTGAATTCAAAGTCACCTCCCCGGACGGCCAGGAACTCGTCACCAATATGCGCCTCAGTTCCGAAGATATTGAACTGTGGAAAGAAATCTCGGAAGCCATGCGGTAATCTTATGGAAACACTGAAAAAAATTATGGCGATGGTACCTGCCATCGCCATTGCTATTGCCATTTTTTATTTTTCCAGCCAGCCCGCAGTCCAGTCCACCGCGACAAGCGACGGCGTCACCCGGCTGCTCCTGGCCATTGCCGACAGGCTTCATCTGCTGGAACTGCAGTCTGTTGATGTTCCCGCTGTCTGCGCATTTTTAAGCATGCCGGTCCGTAAATGCGCCCACATCACCGAATACACCGTATTCTGCCTGTCCTTAATCTTCGGCCTGCGCGCCTGGGGGCTGCGCGGAAAGCAGCTGCTGAGAGCCGCCCTTGCGCTGACCTTTTTCTATGCCTGCACCGACGAATTCCATCAGCTGTTTGTGCCCGGCCGCGCCGGACGCTTTTCCGACGTACTGATTGACAGCAGCGGCGCCGCACTGATCCGGGTTCTGGCGCCGATGTTCTGGCGGCATGGCAATGAATCAGGTCAGCCGAATCGGCCAGTTCAGACCTGACCAGTCCATTCAGACAACCGCCAATCCTTCATGAGCAGCCCTAGTATAATCCACAATAATTATCCGCCCCTTTCACTTGTCTAAATTTCCATCTGCCGCGTCAGCTTCAATCGACGATGCTACCGGCATCGCCTCATTCAGCTTCCTTGCACATGAAAATTTATCCTGCGTGTAATGGATCGGTAATTATCGTGGATTATACTAGAAAGCCTCATTGCTGCGTATGCCAGAATCAGACCATGATCAAAGGCAAGCCCGTTCTCTTCCGTTTCCAGATACAGCCGCGGTTCCAGCTGCCCTGGCAGCTGTTCCGAACGAAACGGAATGCGGATCGTTTCCTGTTTCCCACAAAGTTCCAGTACCCAGCGGTGAACCTGCCACAATTCTTCTTTTCTTCTATTCCCGGCCTTCTCGCCCGGCCCACTCGCATCCGGCAGCCGCTCCAGCTTTACCGAAAACCACTCTGCCGCCTTTGCGTCATCTCCCGCTTTTACAGTAATTTCCGACTTCTCAACCAGAGCCAGATACGCGCAGGTAATCACCCAGCGCCGCGGATCCCGCCCCGGCGTGCTGAACGTGCGCAGCTGCTCCAGGCATCCACAGTCCACGCCCGTCTCCTCTTTCAGTTCCCGCGCGGCAGCATCGTCCACCGACTCATCCGGGTTTACAAAGCCGCCCGGCAGCGCATACTGGCCGCGAAACGGCGGACGACCGCGCTGAATCAGAAGCACCTCCAGATGTTCCTCTTCACTGCTATGGGCAAAAATGACCATATCTGCTGTCACAGACGGCTTCGCGTATTTGGAATCATCGTAAGTTTTCACAAATTCCTGATCTTCTTTTGAGAGATTCATCCGTCATTCCTCCCGTCCAGAATATCTAACGCCGCGTATAGGGCCGCCACATGCACAGCCTGTTCAAACACGCCATCCCGCAATGCCTTTCGCACATCCTTTAAATCCATGAACTCCACCGCCACATCTTCCATCTCATCCAGATGCTGCTTCGCCGCCCACTCTGCATCCGTTGCCAGATAGCAGTAAGCATACGCTGTAGAATTGGCTGCGTTCGGCGCTGTCTTCATCAGAAACTCCAGCTTTCCGGCCCTGTACCCGGTTTCCTCCAGAAGTTCCCGCGCGGCTGCTGCCTGAGGATCCTCCTCTTTTTCAATCGCGCCGGCCGGCAGCTCCACAAGCACCTTCTCCGCGCCATGACGGTACTGGCGCACCAGCACCAAACGTTGATCCTTTGTCACCGCAACTACAACCGCAAAATTCGGATCCCGGTGAATATAGAAAGGCTCAATAATCCGCCCGTCCGGCAGTTCGCAGCTCGATGCCTCTAGCTGCACCCAGGTATCCTGAAACACAATTTTCCGGTTCAACACCTTCCAGGCCATATCCCGTTTCTTCTCCATCCAGACTGCCTCCTCTTCCCAGTTACAACATTTCAAATACTTTCATTATACGTAGAAGGCGGAAAGAACGCAAGAAAATTTCTGCCTGTGAAGCGCAGCTTTTACAGACAATACTCCTGAATCGCGGCTACAATGGCGTTGCGCTCACATTTTACCGTTACCCGGCAGTTAATCTGCATCCGCTTCGGCACAGGAGAAGCATCCCAGTCCCGGACACCGATCAGTGGCTTGTGCATTTCGTTGGCAATGTCGATTGCCAGATCCATCCACTCTTTATAATTCCCATACATCTCCGCAAAAAGTACCACACAGCCACACTCCGAAATCTTGCGGCGCAGGAGAAGCATCCGGCGTTTTCGGTCCAGTTCTTCCAGCTCATTGTTGTAACTCACCGAATCATCGGTCCACTTAAAATAATTTGTTGTATTCAGCCACTCACACACTGTATCATAAATCTCACGGCCATTTCTCGCACGGCTGATCACAACATGTCTGTCCTTCAGTACCGGCATTGTCATCCCCCCTAATCCGCCAAAAAGAGCGCTGTTTCCATGAACGGAAAAAGACAGCTCTTTTCAGACTGTCTTTTTGTAATGTAATGCCTTTATTTTACTGTAGTTTTCCGAAAAAAGACACCTCACTGTCAACTTTTCCTGTTATTTGTCACCTTTTGCCGGTGTCCAGAAATGGATAATACCTGTTTCAGAACAGCCAATGACCAATTTTTACTTCCCGGACTTACCCGGCAAAGCCTTCTACCAGCCGGCCTCCATACGGGATGCCACTTTCTCGCGGTATTTCGGGCTGATGCGGAATGTCTCGCCATTCTTTAAGCGAATCATCTGACTCTTAACCGCATCTACATATTTCAGATTGACCAGATAGCTGACCTGAACCCGCACAAAATTGTAATCCTGCAGAATCTTCTCGATGTCATCCATCTTGCCGCGGATCAGAGGCTTGTTGCCATTCGCCATATACACGTCAATGTAATGGTTCCGGCTGACGAGATACATAATCTCGTTCACATCCCACACATGGTATTTCGCGCCCTCCGGCACAATCACCTGCGTTGCGGAAATCTTTCTTTTATAGGAAATAATTGCCTGCTCCAGATCTTCATCCAGATTCGTTTTTCTTACAAAATACAGCGGATTGGTGTCAAAAGAAGCAAACACCTTGTCATCATACGCGGATACAAAAACCACTTCCTCAAAGCGTCCGGAATTCTTCCACTGTCTTGTAATATCAATTCCGTCCTGCTCCGGCAGCACAATGTCCATGAATGCAAGCTGATACGTTTTATCACATGCCTCCAGCTGACTCAATCTGCTCATACGGTCCACTTCAAATTCCAGATCGTACTTTCTAAACAGGGCCTCCACCTTCATCTGAATAAGCTCTGATAAAATCTTATTATCATCAAAAACTAACGCATTTTTCATACTCTTTCTTCATCTCCCAGCGAAGTTCACGTTCATTATGAATGAAACGAACTCATTATACTAAAGGGAAATCCCTTTGTAAAATGTATTTCGAAGATTCGGAAGTTCGCACAAATAATACAAGAGATTATGGGAGAAGATGGAAAAATTGCCATACAAAATCAAGGCTTCTGATCCCGTGACGTGACCCGATACGCCCATGCCAGCATCGACTCCTGGTATGCGGCCTTTCCGTACTGCCGGATCAGATCTGCTATTTCGGTCTCCGTAATCCACCTTTTCGCCGCAAGCCAAATCCATGCAGATAGATTTCAGACGGGCAATTATTCCCTGCTCTCAAACATATTTTTTTCTAATTCATCCAATAATTTATCCATTTTTATGTAATCCTGCATTTCTTCTGTTGAAAGCTCCTGCATTTTTTCTTTGAGTAATCTCTTTTTTTCCAGTAACTGCATGCACTGCCAGATTTCTTTCAACGGTCTCAATGAAAACTCCAAGGCCTCTTCCATATAGCGTCCCTTGTCCGTTTTTCCATATATCGTTCCATCTTCCCGTCTTTCCATATGTTTATCATATTCCTCCATGGCGGGATCCACAAATCCTTTTTCATCTAAAAATTGTATCTTTCCATCTTTAGATGGCTATTTAGAAGATTTTTTTCGATTACATACACAACAGGAATATACTAAATTAGTATAGTCATTTTCCCTGGATTTATCGTATCTGCGAGGTACAAAATGATCTATTTCAAATGCATTTTTCGTAATGCTTTCCGGCTTACCACAGTACCCGCATATATACTGAAAATCTTCCCTAAGCTCCGGCAAATACTTACGATAATTTGTCCTTTTATCTATTAATGTCCGCCGCCTTATAATCTTATCTCCATGTACTCTCAACTGTAATACTCCTTGCTATTTCTTTAATAACGCATCCAATTGACTTAATATTAAATCTATCTGTCCGCTAAAAGAAGATTTTAACATCTCCGCCGGAACTTCATCTACCTCCCTATATGCTTTTAAAATCCGAAAAACATCCATTAACTCCTCTTCTTCTTCAACAGATAATTTTCTTTCCTGCTTTGTTTTTAATATCTTTGCATATTTTTCTTTATATTTTTTCAGCGTATTATCAAAGACCTCTGTCATCTGTTTTAACTGCTCACAAAAATCATTAAATTCATCACCTGTTTTATCCATTACATTTCTATCACATATGGCATTTTTTACCACGATCTTTTCATCTATAGAATCTTCTCTATAACTGGTTAAGATAAGATAAGGTATTCCCTGCAATGTATCTTCCAAATAAAAGGCCAATTCTGTGCCATTAAAATCATATTTAGACGATAATTGATAATCTATCAAAATACATTTGATTTTTTCCTGTACAATCCATTCTTTTATATCTTCCATACTCCCCTCTGGTGCAACTACCAGTTCAATTGTTTTTCTTTTCAAACGGACTTTATAATCATCCAGCAATTCATCTGTATCATCTATGATGCCAACTTTATACATTATTTATCATCTCCCATTTTTTAAAAAATATCGTAATATAATATCCTGTTTTTTCTGTTATATTTCTTGACAGATCAATCTTTCCTCCATATTCTTGCACCGTATTGTTTACGATCCAAAGCCCCATTCCAGTACCTATTTTTTCCCCACTGGCATTTCTCTTATCCGTTTCAAATACTTCCAACGTCTTTTCTGGATTATTTTTATATATTGCATCCAGCCCAGCCCCCGTATCGGAATAGTCGATCCTTATGTATTCATTTTCCGTTTTCACATCAACATAGATTTTCTTCTCCGATGTTTTTATTTTTTCAAAAGAAGCTGTACTATTCGATATTAAATTAGTCAGAATTGTATCTATTTCATAAGGGAAACAGCGCATATATAATTTTTGCTGAGGATCACCTTGAAAAATTATTTCTATATGTTTTGAATGTAATGTTTTATTCCATGATTCCGCTGCTTCTGATATAATTTGGGTAATGTCCGTTTTCCTTCTTCGTCTTTTGTCCTTTTTTAAAGATTCTATCGTAACCTGGAACCAGGAATTAAATCCTTCTCGTATTTCATTTGCCTGATTTATATATACACAGGCAGTCTCCATATCTTTATCTTCTTCGATAGCTTCTTTTGCCATTACGATTTTCAAACTAAGATGATGTGATAGTGTTTTAAACTCATGGATATATGTATTAGTCACAATTCCTGTTGTTGCTAATGCTCGAAGCATTTTTATTTCATTTTCCAGTTCTACAATTTGTTCATCTTTTGCATCCAAAACTTGTTTGGCCGCTAAGGCGCTTACGGTCTCTTCTGGCTGCTCTGTTTCCTGTTCGCCCGAAACAACCACACTTCCATGTATCCTGGCTTTACGATCTTTTTCTTCCTGCTTTTCTGCTTTACGATTTATTTCTTCCTGTATCTTTTTTGCCGGATGCTCTTTCTCATACAACTCTGCTAATTTTCGAAGTACATACTGCCTGTCCTTCTCCAGAATTTCTAAAATACCTTTTAAAAATTCCTGCAGCAATCGAAATTCCGGGGTTTCAACAATTCCTTCTCGATTCGACTGATCCGGAAGCGCTATATTTATCCTTGAAATAAATATAGATCCCACCATCTGATCTGCATTAACCCGCCAAATACCTTTACTTGCGACACCCGCCGGAGAACCGGCTTTCCGTCTTGCCAACTGCAGCCAGTCATATGCTGACGATTTGGGATCTCCATAAGGACGAACACGAAAATTATCTCTGTAAAGTTTAATTCCGCCAAATGTATCCCGAACATCAACGCGTCCAGTAATATCCTTCTGGTAAAAACGTTCTTTGTCTCTCCTGGTCTGTGATTTTTTTGCAAAATAAAGAATTCCCTTAAATGTTCCTAACGCATTCTTTTCCTTATCACTTACTTTTGGCACAATCTCGTCAAATTTGTATGGTTTTTCTATCGGAATATTATGAAAATATTCTTTTTCTTCTATCAATTCTGCCTTTTTTAATATGTTATCTTCATCTCTACCAAAATTAAACTCGTTACGCCATAATTTTGTATCTACCTCAAACTGTTTTGAAACCTCAAACTCTATCTTATAATCATATGAAAATGACTCCAGGTCGCTAAATACCTCTGCGGTTTCCTCTGTATCTTCATTTCCAAAACAATATATTTTATACACAGCTGATAATTCATATGGAATCAAAGATGCCAGATTTTCACGAATCGTATGGATCAATTCTCTCCAATCATCTCTAAGCTTTGTTAATTTAAATATAGTACCGTTTGTCTTCCATTTTTTTTGGATAAGTCGTACAACATTACCATTAGTACATCCATCTAAAAAATGCGCAAAATCCAGTTCTGTTTCATCCAGATCTGCACCAATTTCTGTGATATTTTTTCCGTTCGAAAATGATCTCCAATCAACTGTCCATAATAACTTAGAGCATCCATCACTTGTGCAAGTAAGCATTTGACATCTGTCAGCTATACGATCTAAGGCAAACCGCCCGATTCCCTTCTCACCAGTCTGTATACGTCCTTTTTGAGATACAAAATTTTCTTTCTTGGAGGATCTTCCAATCGTCATCCAATGATTTTTTATAATATCTTCTGTCATTCCAGATCCATTATCTGCCAAATATAATATATCTGCTTTTTCATCATAATATAGTATACAGCATGTTGCATCTGCATCGTATGTATTCTTTACCAATTCCACAACTGCACCTTCTAATTTGGACACATTTTCACGTCCTATTAATCGTGCAGTATACGCATCCACATTAAAAGGTATCCTTGCCATGTCTAATCCTCCTTCGCTCTCACTACCATATACTCTTTGATATCATCTACCGAAACCCTATACGAAGTCGGGGTTGTAGGCGTTCCACATATTTCAACATACTTATAAAAATCCTTGCTTTCCAGAATTTTCTTCGCATCATCCAAATTTAATTTGCTGTTTTTTTTACATTTAATAAAATATCCTGCATACGGAACCGCATCTTTTCCTGCTTTATGCACATTCACCATTTGTGTAATCACCATCGGAATAATCAGTTTTTCCCCTTCTACTTTCGTAACTGCCTGACTGCGTCCATATTGGAACCACTTCGCGTTTTTATCCGCTTTTCTTGCGTTTAATTCATCTTCGAATTGTTTAAAATACTCCGTTGCACCTGGAAATTTTGTTCGAAATTCATCTACTGTGTAATCTATTTTCTGACCGTTCTTAATTTGATACGGAAAAATAATTTTATCTTTTTGCTGCTTTTTATTTAAGCTTTTTGTGCTAACTGCATCTTTTACCAATTCTCCTTCAATCTTATGTTTTCCAACAACATAATCCTGACCTGTATATTTATAATCTGTCAGCACAAACGCCTTATTATATAGCGTAGCCACGCTATTCCTTACTTCAAAATACTCCCCAAACTTCCTTCCCTTAATATTTTGCATTCCCAGTATAACCCACTTTTTTCCAAGCTGTTTTTTCGGAATTTCTAATGTTCTTTCTTCAGCCACCAAATGAAACGAAATATTTTTCTCATCTTTTTTCTTTTCACAAATAATCACAACGGATGAGGTAATCGCTTCTGGGAAAATCTTTATCGTCCTGTAATCATAGATTTCTCTGATATGCGGCTGTATAAATTTTCTTAATGTTTCGGCGAATTTATTAGTCATGATACTATATGGAACTAAATAAACCATCTTTCCTGTTTCCGCTAAGGATTTTATACTAGCTTCTATAAATGCATAGCAATAATCACTTCTTCCTCTTTTACACGTCTCATAATTATCTTTTAACAAATTTCTCTGCTCATTATCCATATCATGATACGTAATATATGGTGGATTACCGACCACATAATCGTAAGTGGCAGTCACTTTTTCATTTAAAAAATCCTTATGGTTAAGATTCCAATTTACATTTTTTATTCCGCATGAATTAACAAATTCATCCAATCGCTTTTTACAAGCTTCTATACATCTATTATCTATTTCATATGCAACTATATCCCTCTGCAAACCCTCTTTTATCTCACTATTCGTGCGTTGCTGTCTCTTCGCACTTTCGATATATCGCATCACGATTTTTAATAGAATATTTCCCTCCCCGCAAGAATTTTCTAAAACCTTTTTTCCATAAAGATCTTCCGAATATCCTATATAATCCAACATCTGGTCTACATATGCTTCTGGAGTAGGAATCTGACAATTACCCGGCATAACATTCTTTTCCTTATCTGTCTGTTTCTAAAGTTAAGGTTAGTATAACACAGGAAGATTATGAATCAAACAACATCTTTTTACTGTAGCTGAATTTACTCCTGCATGAGTAATGCAAATTTCTGCCAAACGTAAACTGCAATAACAATATATAAAAAAACCTTTCTAATGATATTGATTTACCATAGAAAGGTCTTTACTGCTTATGCGCAGGCAATCCCCGTTGCAACTGCAAGAAGTACAAGGATTATGATGTATGTCCTATTGCTTGCTTTTCATATTCTTCTTTATAATTTCCTAACCCACGATACTTCTCTTCATTTTGGAATGAAGCACCTGGCTGCTTATCGTATGGCATATCAGGGATATCTGATAATTGTTCAAACATAACCTGAGCAATCTTTGTTCCCTTCTCAAGCTTAATAATATTCTCAGAGATGTTCTCTACACGTAAAAAAGCATAAGTATTATGACCAGGCTGATAATATGGCCCTGCAACAACCAGTCCCTGCCTCATACGGGAGTGCTTCTCTGCAATGCGTCCTAAAATATCATGCGGAATTATCAGCCGCTCTTCAATCATGGATACTGCAAAACCTGCATCTGCCAAATTTCCCCCCAAATACTACCACTCAATCTCTTCTGGATATTCAAGCTTCGGATCTTCCAGTTCATGAACGCTGCAATGATAAACCTTCGCTGAATATTCCAGATCCTGTTTCAATCTTTTATATGAATCCGGCTGCTTAAAGAAACGCTTTGCAATGTTGCGAATCTTGTCCTTCCGTTTTTCCACAGCCGTTTTCAAATATTCAATATTGCATTTATATACATACTGCTCTGCATAATCCCAAAAAAGAAATGTATAACAGTTTTCCTTCCATTTCATCAGCTTTTCTAATTCTTCGTCCCCAATTACTTCTGCCAGTGCCCCCAAAATCGTCACAGATAATTTATCTATGACTGCCTTGTCCCGTATGTAATCTGCATAAGAAAAGGCTGGAAGCATTTCTGTTTCCTCGTTCCTTTTTGCGCGGATCCCGTAATCACGCCGCGCCCGGACGTAAAGTTCTGACGATGATAATGCTACAAACACTGCTTCAGGAAATAAGAGATTCACACTGAAATGCACTTCTGTTTTGGGCATTTTCATAGAATGCCATTTCACCATCTCATCGTGAACCCCATTATCAACTTTCTTCACATCTCGATATCCCATAAACGCATGCCTTATCTCATAGCAAACACTGAGAAGCATATTTTTAACAGCATAATACTCATCGCAAACGTCCTCTTCCAGACCGCTCATTCTATGGATACTGTCCACAATCTCATGAAAATCATCATAATCACCCTCTAAGGTAATTCCCGTAAGTTTTTCTGTTGACTTTGCTGAAATCATAGCTGATCTACACCGCCCTTTCTGCTTTTATACCATCCTTCATTTCCACATACCACTTTGCAGATGCTTTTTAATATCGTATAGGCATTTGAGATTTATGGATTTTAACATCCATCTTCCTATTTCTAAAGAAATACTGCAATCCCTTTTCTGCTATATCGCTTTTATTCTTAGGACCTATCATAACCGATTCTAACGCTTCCAAACTTACAAGTCTTTTCTTAACAAATGGTATCATAACTTCATTTTTTATTCTGAAATATTGTTCTTCTCTTCCGTCATCGTTTACTCTGCCTCCATCATGAATACAGCAAAATACCATTCTATATTCATTCTCACCTTTAAAGCAATCCAACTTAAAAAACATATTATATGCATCAATCAACACTGATAACCATACATACAAATCTTCTATATTTTCGTCTGTCAGATTGTCCAACTCTTCCCATGAATTTAAATATTCAAACCCTGGCGCGTGTCTTATGATTTCATTTTCTATGGTTTTCTCAATGATAGATACTTGTTCTTTATGATCATATATAACCTGGCCATGCAAAAGTTCATAGCTCGTTTTCTTTTGAATTCCTGCTACTAATTTTTCAAAATCAAATTCCATGCAATATCCATAAAAATCCGAATATTCACTCCACATAAGGATGCTATCATTATCCAAACTAAATGAAATGACATAATCACCCGAATACGCTACCTCTTCTCCCAGCATTCCAGGTTTTGTCAGTCTTTCAATTTCATCGCAGGTTTTCTTCTTTAACTTTTCAGCGCGTTCCTTATTTTTCATATGATTATCTATCACTTCACAAAAAATTTTAGTCGCCACTTGAAATTCCATTGTGTCGTTTAAAAAACTTCTTTCTGTGACCCAAAATTCCCCACTACAAATTCCCTGTAAGCCAGCAGCTGATGTATAGTGATACAATTTCTTCCCTTTTCCAAGAATCGGTATCAAAAGTGTTTCATCTATGGTTTTCGTTATGGTTTCCTGCTCTTGTTTCAAATCGTATTCCTGCTTTCTATAAATTTTTGACGTTTATACATAATCTTAAAAATTCATTTTATTTTCTGAAACTACACACCGAATAAACTAGTTCCATCTTACTACATCTATTAAGAAAATTCTATATATCCTCAAATAACGACATACCTCATTTTCTATATCAATAAATTTTCTAATTCAGGTTTCCCTATTCCATTTTTCGCATTTATCTGTCTTATCGCTTTCCATAATTTATACACAAAAAAAGAGTGCTTTCGCACTCTTTTTTTATTTTGTCTTCGCAAACGGAGAATACACAGTCAAGGAGGATTATTCATATGACAAAAACATTAAATTTACACCCACCGCTCAGCACCTTAAAAGAGCGCATGAAGCACACCCCCAAAAACAGACCAGGAAAAGCATATTGGGATGGCCCACGCGGTAATTCCACTTATGTCGTAAAACCAGAACAGGTAAAACTGCTATCTCTTCTTAATAGTTTTGGTTTAAATGGTATCACTTACATAAATGCCATAGCTGATTTTCGGTTTTGTGCTATTGCCACTGTAATTCTAACATCGCCTATGTCTATCAATCGCTACAAAAACTTTGCCTTGTGTGATCAGTTATGCGCGGATTTATGGAATCAGACCGATTATTTTGGTTGTCATGAATGGACAAGGCATCTCGTTTCTGAATATCGGAAGCACAACCATTATTCCTGGCATGAGCGCAATGATCGGCTACAATGTGACCTGGTTCCAACACCTATTCATAGTTTTTTCAATCACCTGGGTGGTATTTCGGAATGTAAAATTGCCCGCCGTTTACATATCAACTAAATTGCTGTCCCACACAATCATCAATCCTGCTTATCTTGATTGATGATTGTGCGCTAACTATAATAGCAAAAAATCCAACATTTTCATCAAGACATAATCCTGCATATTTTTCACCAAAATCTTTATTTGTCCATAATCATTTTTCTCATTGTGGATTAGCTTGTACTCTATTATAATAAACATTGCATAGATAAAGAAAGTAAAATGTTTGCATTTCCTAGCTATAATTAAGAAAATGATTTCATGATAGAACAAGCTGTTGAATTAACATTCGCTTACATTACCACTAGCATAGCAAGCTATCTGAAACACTTTTTCTTATATTCTGCTAAAAACAATTTTTAAGCAAAACAAAAGACAAAAGGACCGGTTCAATCCGCTCGGTCCTTTTGTTACTGATTTCATAATTTGCGGCTCTGGTCTTCATCTGATAAGTTTTATATCATCATATTCTTAACCATTTCTACAAGTTTTATATCCACTTTCATTTTTTTTGCTACCCTTGCAACATCATCGTCTTCTAATAGCTCAATAAAAATTTTCAACACTTTATTAAATGTAGTTTTACCAATTAATGAACCTCTTTGAAGCTTTCCTGCTAACTCAGCATCAATTCGCAGTTCTCCATTTTTCCCCTGCTGTTTTCCAAACATCTGCAAATCCAGTTCTTTTGGTATCTCATCTATAGCAGTACGTTCTTCATATCTTTTTTTTGAATATTCTCTTGTATAAATTGTTTGCCCAAGCAACGTCTGGTATTTCATAATGCGTACTGCAAATGACGTCTTATCTATCTTCCGTTCTTCGATCTGATGCAATTTTCCTATCGGTGATGCTGTCTCTTTCTTATCGTCACTCCAACCATAAACCATATAATCTTTTTCTGCTTTTTCTTTCATATTGTCCGACAATAATATTTCTGCGGTAGAGAGCAGACATTTATAATCCTGCACAACGCTCCATTCTGGCGGAATCCACTTCATTCCACATAACATTCCAAGCAATCCACCCGTCATAGATGCAATTGTATCCGTATCTGCTCCAAATGAATATGCCGCTATTTTAATTCCAAGTGCTGGATTATTTGCATATTTCGATGCCATGAACACTGCTGCTGTTGCTGCTACATCTCCCGCTCCTTTAACCTCATCAAAACATTCCAGATGTTTCAACACATCCTTATCCTTTATAATTAATCCTTTTTTTAATTCCTGGCAAATAAATCTCAGTTTTTGCTTCATAGCTTCCACAGTATGATTCCATTCCAGTTGATAATTATACTCTGCTGATTCCTTTGCACGCTTCAGCCAATCATGATGCTGTAAGAAAGCGGGCATCTTGCCCCAAATTTTTGCGCCAGACCATACCTGATCTGCTAACTCTCCAAATTCTAACACTGTATTTTTTTGAACCAATATATACAAGGCATATGCATAACAGGAAGCTCCCAAAATAGCTCGCGGATGTCCATGAGTATATACTGCATTTTTCATTACTTCTTCCATTAAATGTTCAACATTTTTATTCTTTACTGAACGAATTACATGCGGTAAAATACGCATTGCTGCGCCATTACCTCCTGCTGCATAGTACCTAGTTCGTTCCTCATTTTTTGATGAATCCCATGGATAATCCCCGCCTTTTAAGATGCGGGCAGCATTCTTAACCGCTCTTCCTCCACCACGCTCATATTCAAGCCAGAACGGTAATTCAACTGTAGAAAAGTTTTTTTCCCATTCTCCCGTAATAATGCTTCTTGCCACAGCCAATATCATCTGTGTATCATCACTGTATTCTCCTGCCAATATTTCTTCATCATGGCGCCAGTAACGTCCACCTGTATAACGTTTCCAACGGTAGAATTTATTTTCTGGTCCGGCATCTCTTTTCTCGTTTTTTGAAAATTCATTTGGCCACCCCAGTGCATCTCCTATGGCTGCTCCCAACATTGCTCCTTTGCATTTTTCTTCTATTGTCGGAATATTCGACATATCACATCTCTCCTTCCGGCACAAAATTCATTTCCTCTGGTCTCTTACCATTACGTACAATCCTACTCCAATTCGTGTTAAGCACATCTGGTGCCACTGCGATTGAAATATCCCGTATTCCATACACTTTCAAGATTGAATATACCTGTGCTGCTACCACCGTATTGCCCACTATAATTTTCGATATCATTTCTCTCGGTATATTATTTTCAATCAATATTTCCGCCTGATCATCTGTTGCACAACAATCAAGTATTTATGGGTCTCTCTTCATTCTCACGCAAACTGGATCAAATAACATATCTAATTCTTCCTCATTGCTGTAAATATAATTTCCATTTCCTGCAGACGCATTACAAGGGCTGTATTTTATTTTTCTAATCCTCACTACGTCCAAATCGATACACAAAACAATCCAGTCTCTGAACACTTCTTCTATATCCCGTTCCATTGCCTTTCGAAGGAACCATGAATTTGGATACTCTATACTGCAACATACATACCCGCATTCTCCGTCAAGTCTTGCATGATCTGTCTCCCGTTTTATATCCTGGTCAATGTTTGCAGTTGCGCATACCCCTATTTCTGAAGATATAATATGTACAAATCTAGCCAGATTCGTAAAATGGCATAATCTCGTCACGCCACGATTCTTCAAAATTTCATATGCACTCATATTATATCTGCTCCTTCCACATAATCACAATACGCCGAATGCATTGGGAACAATTCCGTCAACTCACGATGATATGACATAAATAACCCAAATTTGGCTCTTGTCGCCGCTACATACAGTAACTTCAATTCATCAGCCTTAACAACATCCGCCGATACCGCCTGTTCCACTTTCTCTTTATCTGGGAATTTATCTGCACTCAGCATTGGCATAAACACATTATCAAATTCCAAACCTTTCACCGTATGATACGTTGTCAGGTAAACTGTCTGTCCAACGCAATATCCACCATTTGTTTTGTCTATCATAGTTGGATGAATTCCTGCATTTACTAGCTTCTTTCGAATTGAATTCAATATCTCATGCGTCCTGCACACTACTACATTCGATGAGCCTTCACTTCGCTTTTGCTTTAATAATTCAACAACCCACTCCATTTCCCGTTGTTCTGTGTCAAAACGAACCAAAATCGGTTTGGGTCCCATCGCCACCATTTCATCCGCTTCAACTGCATCAGCGTTTTTTTCCCAATATTTACTTTTTGTAATATCTTTTGCAAATAATGCAATTGTCCCTTCATTTCTGTAATTCTTCTTAAAACGCCAGATACCTCTTTCACCTATTTTAATTCCTGCATCCCTCCAGGATAATCTTCCACCGTAAATCTGTTGGGAAACATCACCAAAAAAAGAAAACGAACCGCCTGTTCCTACAGCTTCAATCAAAGAACGAAGCATCATAGGTGAAAAGTCCTGCCCTTCATCTACAATAATGTGCTGATATCTGCGAGGCTTTTTATCCTCTAAAAGACCTTCGTATACATATAATGCAATATCATCCCAATCATAATTTATTCCGTTGTTCCTACGAATTTCACGATATCTATTGTAAACCATATAAATCCATTTTCTGTTTTCTCTTCGAATATTCATTGCCGCACGGCCAATTCGTTCCACCTGATAATACTGCTCTTCATTTTGAATTCCAAATTTCTCTATAAAAGCAATTTCATCCAGATATGCACTTAAAGGCCGTTTCAACGTAGACTCATCCGGATATATCTGCTTTATTTCTTTTAATGCCATCTCAACATAATCATCTTTGTTCTGTAAAATGCCACCCCACCCCGGCATCTTACCTATGCTATGCAAATATCCTCTTGCAAATTTATGATAATTTTCAATTGTTAAATTCGGCAGCTGTACTTTACAGATATTCGACATATACTGCACCAACGCCGTATTAAATGTTACCACTAGTACCCGTGGTTTATTTGGAAGATTGGCCAAACCAATGGCACGGAACAAAGCCATCGTTGTCTTACCACTTCCTGCTGTTCCCAATACAACAGTATGCCCCACCGGCGGCAATGCCAATACTTCTTTTTGCTTTCCTGTAGGTTGTATCTCTCGATTCATGCGTCCTCCTCCTCACTGCCCTGTTTACCACTATTTTATCGCATTATGAAAAGCTATGCAAAGATAACTCAAAAAATCAGCGGTCCTTTTCTCATAGCCTCAACTAAGAAATCAATAACATCTTATGATAAAACACGCAAAAATCAATCGTAAATTTTTGTAATTGACTTTTGCGTGCTCCTAATTGCATTTTTCCAAAGTAACTCTTCTGATTGATAATCAGCTTTTATTTTTCCCCTTCCATTTCTGCATATACCATCCTTACGACAAAATTTGCATCCTGCTTGCATTTTGACATTATATATTCTTTTGTCTCATCTGTAAGGCCTTCTAATCTAAAAAGATTTCGCATAATCAAATTTTTAATATATACATCGTTGGAGTCAAAAATAGAAATCAATTGACGGTTTGTAATACCATAGTTTCTTTATTCCGTGACATCGTAAGGAAAATTCGCATAGCATTCCAACGTATGTCCGAATACTCTGAGCGTAGCCATTGAAGAACATTCTGAAGAACAATCGATTCAACTCGTCCAGACAGCACAACCGTATCTGCCATATTTAAATATTCGGCAATGAATCCTGTTACTGCAAGCGTAGTAGGAATATCATTCTGAATATAAGGCATCCGTATATGTCAATATCTTATCATTATCAGACATTTCTTACCTTCCTCCTGTATACAGAAAAGTCCAGAGTACCTTGACGCTCAGTTGCATATTTTAAATGCATTCTCTTTTCACCTAGGTATTTCCCTCTTCATTATTTTGTAGTTTCATATTAACAAAACATTTGTTCTTTATCAAGCAATTTACACAAACTCTGCAGCTGTATCTTTTTCTTTTATTTTTTATCTTATGTGCTATGCTATATATAAATAAAGCAGAATGAAATCAAAAGAAGGGACAATAACTTGTTTAATATTTTATTGAACTAAGTCGCTGCGCGACGGCCTGCCAAGGTTGTTGCGCAGCGACTTAGTTCAATTGCTAATTTTAGTAAGCTAAAATTGATGCAATCTATAGATTCCATTCTCGAAAAGATTGATTTTTCTGAACTGTGTAAAAATCATGAATCCTTTGCCAAGGTCGTTGGTTTTTTACAAGATAGCTGAGATGATCAGTTCCGATTTAAGGCTATAAGAAAAAGGCATGTATGAGGAGGATAAACTTTGAAAATTAAATACCAAATCTTCGTAAGTTCAACCTACGTGCAGATTTCGGATAAACGGAGCCTCTTACACCGCTGACGCGAGAAAGGGGCTCCGTTTATCCGAAATCTGCACAAGCGTAAAGACGACCAGCAGAAATCACTTTTCGGTATTCTCCTTCTCCCCCAAATACTCCCGTTTCAACTCTTCAATCATATCAAACGGAAACTTTTCCGCGCAGCCATCCGGTATTGCTTCCAGACGGGCAACAAATTCTTTCACAAGAGTAATTCCCTCTTTGCTGTGTTCGCCTTCTTGCGGCATGTGACGTATATACCAGATCCGGTCATATATCTCCAACTGGGAAAGAATCATTGACACATCTTCATTAAAATCCATCTCATTTTTCCAGTTTACTTCTCTATAAAAGGCAATGATTCGGTCCAACCTGCGCAATATTGCATTGTGGTTGATGTCCAGCGGAATATAAACCCGGATATTGTCTGGCTTATCTTCTGGTTCCCGGCATGGCTTATAACAATCAAGTGACTTATCAATCAACCATGGCTCATTTACATATAATGGTGCTTTCTCTTTTGGGACTGGATATGGATCCAATGTATGATGTTCCATATAGCTTCTTCCTCCAATCTCTTTGCCACAGACACATAATATCCCATCCGGTATGCACCGCGGCTCTTACACTCTGCTATGTTGCTGACGATCTTCTCATAGGGGTCTGGCTAGGTAAGAACACCCCTGTAACACAAAAGAATCCAACCAGTAGATTCCCATCCACCGGTCCGATTCTTTCGCCAAAGTTCATGCAACATCGCGCATTTTTATATTCACTTAACTACTCAGCTGCTGCCTCTGTATTCTCCTCTGCTGTTGTCGCACCCACGGTAACAGTCTTAGAGGTTACTACCGGAGCTGCTTCTTCGGTTGCTGCGGTTTCAGTAGATGTTTCCTCAGTCTGATCATCCTCCGTTACCTCGCTGCAGGTTACGCTGATCTGAATCTTATTGTTCTTATAGGTCAGGGAATAGCTGTTGCCGCTGTCGGTCTTGCCTTCACGGGTCAGATTGGTAACGCCCTGTTCGCGCTGTCCCTGTACATAATCAGTCACTGCTTTACCTTCCGTGTCGCCAAGTGCTGCAACCACGCTCTGCTCATATGCAGTGTTATAGAGGTTACGGTCTGCCTCCGGAGCTGCATCATAGACATAAACCAGATCTACTGCGTTTGCCTTATCTTTCGCACTGTTCCACATGCTGAATTTATAAAAATCTCCAGAATTGCTGTCGTGGAAGGTACGGGATACTTCCAGGTTATCCTCAGTGGTCAGAATCTGCACAGAGTTATCTGTACGTGATGCGGCAAGTGTCTTCGTAATCTTGTTGATGATTACCTTTAACTCAGAAATGTAGCTTCTGCGGGTTGTGCTGACTGCCGCATTCTTATCTTTTGCTTCAGATGCTGCAACCTTTGCTGCTGCAACGGTCTTACCCGGATTCGGCTTACTTGCCTTCTTTGCCGCTTCTCTGTTCTCACGATCGATATCTTCCTGGGATTTTTCCTGCCGCACGCCCTCGGAATTCAGCCAGCAGCCATCTACCGTAGTATATGTCATGCGGTCTCC
>OGYR01000525.1_pt1 | contig 21559 bp, 24 predicted proteins | sample 1576661 | NCBI WGS metagenome assembly OGYR01 (sample SAMEA3541490, study PRJEB24748) | human gut metagenome | biome: human gut; feature: human-associated habitat; material: faeces | place: China | collected 2012
TGCTTTCGCAGCAGCTTCACGATCTGGAAAACAACGGCATGATTCATCGTGAAGTAATTCCAGAAAAGCCGCCTAAGACGGTATATTCTCTTACCCCATTTGGACAGAGCATCGTCCCCATTCTGGACGCGATGTGCCAATGGGGAAACAGCTATCTGGACGGCTTGGATGTGCAGCCGCCATGCTGTCAAAGCCGCAAATAAAATGCTGGGCATAGCTGACGAAAAGCGGCTATGCCCAGCGTATATTTTCTGCTCTAAATTTGTGACTGCCGGACGTAATTGCACAGCGCGGCAAAGTCCACATGGGGATTCTTACTTAAAATCTGTTGCAGACTTTCCTCGGCCTTCTGATGCAGCTTCGGATTTTTCAGATCGTCCAAGCGGAAGAAGATATTGAGCCGCCTGCCGACAGCAAACAAAAGCCTTTCATCCGGTGGCAGGGTCAGAAAGCGGTCAATCGTAGAGAGCATTTCCTGTTTCTCCGTCCTCAGATTTCCTCTGATCTCCAGAAGCAGATTGACGATGTGTTCATTCACATAGTAACTGTCCATCTCATGTAGCTGTTGTAAGAATAGCTTTTGCTCTACAACGATTTCTTCCTCCGATTGCAGAGCAAAAGAGCCATTCCTGACAAACTCGCCCAGCTTGGACTCCGGCTTAATACCCGTGGCATGGACACGGATAAAATCTGGCTGGATGATATTCAGCGCCTTTGCTGTTTGAGCAGCATTTTCTTCAGACAGCTCCTTGCCGCCGATCCCCAGCAATATGAACTCCGACAAGATCATGTCCGCTTCTTTTGCCATGCAGCCGCTTCGGACAACAATATCCGCGTCAAAACCTTTGTTGATAAGTTTCAGTATCTGATCCGAGCCGGTTTCCATTCCGCTGTAAAGATGGTTTAGGCCCGCTTGCCGGAGCGCCTTTAGCTCTGCCGGACTTTTCCGGGTGATACTATCAGCGCGGGCATAAGAAGTGATGTACTGCATATCAGGAAAGCTCTGATTGATCGCTTCCAAGATACGGAGCAGATAATCTGTTTTCAGCACCAGGGCATCCCCGTCCTGCAAGAAGCAGGAAGTAATCTTTTTCCCCCGGTTAAGCTGGGCCTGCCGCCTAATATCTTCGATGGTTTCATCGATGGGGCGCATGGAGAAGCGCATGGATTTATAAAGCCCGCAGAAATAGCACTTGTTCCAATGGCATCCCCTTGTGACCCGGATTAGCAGGCTGTTACTTTCAGAAGGTGGACGAATAGGCCCGATTTCTATATCTTTCATGGTGGTTATCCTTTCAGTGTATTCATGTTAAGGGTAGCATTTCACGGCGGGCTTAACAAGAACGCACTTTTAGGGTAGACACTTCCCGTATGGGTAGCACCTCAAACAAAACTGGCAAGCAATGCAGAGTGGTACACACTCTGCGATTTTGCTCCGCAAAATTGCTTGTTGGTGGACGGCCCCCAATCCCCCGGAACAGCTCCATGCTGGAGCTGGCTGCGCGTTTCTCCGAAACACTTTATCGCGGGCCGCTGGCCCACGAAAAAATGCCGGATGTAACATGGCAGTATGTCCACTACATCCGGCACCCTATGAAGAAAAACGCTGGATGCACCGGCACTATTGGAAATCATCCAGTAAAGCGTATATTTTAGAAAGATTTAGTGAGAACTTATCGTAAAAAGCAGTTGCACCAGCGTCTAACGCTTTCTCTTTATATTGTTCATCATCATCTGCGGATACAACAATTATTGGAATGAAAATTTTTTCCCTTTTCATATAGTCTAACAATTCAATTATCGTTTCATTCCGCAGGCGATAATCAGCAATTATTAAGGAAAACTTCTTTTCGGCAATTTGATGCTGTACGTTGCGCCATGTAGGAGAAGTATATGCTTCCTAATTTTTCTTCCTGGCTGCAATGGAAACAACATCCCGATAGCCATGATCGTCATCAATTATTAAAATCTTATTCATCAGCTATGTCTCCGTATGGCTAATGTCTGGAAAGAAAATACAGATACTCAATCTACCATTTTCGTATTTTGCTGATATAGTTCCATTCATCTGTTCAATTAACGTTCTGGCGATTGCCAATCCTAAACCTGTCGATTTTCTGGCAGCTTCAACTGTATAAAATCGGTCAAACAGCTTACCGACTTGTACTTCATTCAGCCGGGAAGCTGTGTTGGCAAAAATGACTTCGCCGGAATCAGTCAGAGTAATATCCAAATCACCATCGCTGTACTTAATTGCATTGTTCAAAAGATTTGAAAATACACGGATTAAAGATGAGCGGTCAAGTGATCGGACTATCTTTGCTTGTGTTATTTTAATGTTAGGAACAATTCCTCGCTTATTAAGAGTGGTATAAAATGCGGCAATGCTTTCCTCTAATATGCCATTGATAGCAATGGGTTCCCTAACAACAAGTCTTTCACCGGAAATGATAACAGAATATCTGAAAAGTTCTTCGATCAATTCGGTTAATAAATCCGCTCGGTTTCTGATTATTTCAATATACCGTTCTATCGTTGTTGACTTTTCTTCTTGTTCAAGCAAATCTAAGTATCCACAAATAGCCGTTAATGGTGTTCGTAAATCATGAGAGATATTTGTAACAGCGTTTTTGAGTTCGGCGTTTCCTTCTATGAAGAAATGGCGTTCTTCACGAAGTTTGCGAAGCTGAATGTTGATAGAAGCTGCTAATTCTCTCATATATTTATCATTCGACGAAATATCAATCAGCGTATTAGTTTCGGTCATGAGCCTATCGGCAAAGGCATTTTTAATCTCCTTTGCTGATTTCTGTAAAGTATAGATTTTAACAAATAAGACAACAATTATTGTAGCCATAACACCAATAGCAGCCCATAACCATATTTCCATAGCGGTCTCCTTATTTCAGATCTTTCTTTTTGAAAAAGATTAACCCCACTCCAGTAGATAAGACAACAATCATTAGTGAGTATATGGGAAGTTTTTCAATATTAACTGCTTCCATTGACATACACTGTGCCACTTGCCCACCGGGAATAAAATCATATAAAAATTGGACTACTTCACGCTCACTACCCTCAAGATATTTAGGGTTTTCGAGTTCTATATACTCACCCTGTCCGTCCTCGGATGTTGTATAGCCAATAATGGTTTTTGGTTGGCTTAACATTCCGTTTATTTGAATCCCTGCTATCAAAAAAAGAAAAGCCAGTAAAATACAAATAATCGCAGCAATGGGCTTATTATGATTTAGCATAGCTATCAAAGTAAAAATAGAAGAAAAAGCGATAGCAAGTAAAAACGAAACCAAGCCAAACAAAAAAACCAGTTTGGTATTCATTTCAAAAAAGCCCAGCAAAGGAATCCCGATGCAGAGATAAGGAATGAAAAATGCTGCACACATAAAAATACTTACAGTTGCGGAAACAATAGCGTTTGATAAGTAAAGAGCAGTTCGTGTATGCCCAATAGCAATCTTGTTCCGAATTGTTCCATCACTATATTCTGTACCGATAAATAAGCTGCAAAATACTGCCATAACGACACCGATAAACAAGGTACAGCCACAAAAGGCATCATCCACTGTATTGATAATTCCTGTCTTTTGCACATCTCTATATATCATTGTCGGATATAGTACCCCGGCTGCAAACATGAAAATGATACCAATCCAAAAGAACTTATCCTTTTTCAAACGCATAAAATTTGCAGACAATAGTTTACTCATTATCTTTACCTCCTACCAAACCAACATAATAGCTTTCCAGACTTTCATCTTTTTCCTGAATGGAAATAACTTCGCAGTTTTCTTTAGACAAAAGCATAGTAAATTTGGACACATTGATTTTGGCATATACATCAGCCATCGTGTCAGAGATAATATTGTAGTCTACATTCATCCCATCTAAAACACGCGCAAGTGCTTTCACATTTGACACCTCAAGGCGGACGCATTTCCGGCAGGCAGCTTCCAGTTCCTGTGCGCTAATTTCTTTCACCATTCGTCCGCCATCAATAAAGCCATAGTGCGTGGCAAGACGTGATAATTCATCTAACATGTGACTTGAAATCAAAACGGTGATTTGATGTTTGCGGTTTAGTTCTAATATCAGCTCTCGTATTTCGATAATGCCTTGCGGATCAAGTCCGTTTGCAGGTTCATCCAGCACCAGAAAATCAGGATCACCGACAAGCGCCACTGCAATTCCTAATCTCTGACGCATACCAAGCGAAAAATTTTTAGCTTTCTTTTTCCCGGTATTTTCAAGCCCGACTAATTTCAGAATATCGTTCAGGCCATCATAAGACGGAAGCCCAATAATGCGGTATTGCTGCTTCAAATTATCCTCCGCTGACATATCAAGATAGATAGACGGAGTTTCTACAACGGCTCCCATTCGTCTGCGTGATTTGATAATTTCTTTGTCGGTGCTTTTTATCCCATACAATGTGTAATCGCCAGATGTAGGTGCTTGCAGGCCGCAGATTAGCCGAATAAGTGTTGTTTTGCCAGCACCATTTTTACCAACGAAACCGTAAATTGCCCCTTTGGGAACGTGCATGGAAAGTCCATTTAATGCTTTGAAATGACCGTATTCTTTGCTCAAAGCATTTGCAATAAGAACATACTCCATTTTTTTGCCTCCTTTGCCGCATGAAGTATCTATCATGCTTTATGCTGACATTCTACAAACAAACGGTAAAGATAGCGGTAAAGAAAATCGTAAAGATTTGGTAAAGATTTATTCAGCCGTGAACTTAAAGCCAATTCCCCATACTGCTTCGATGTAGTCCTTCCCACTAATTTCCCTCAGCTTTTTCCGCAAATTGCTGACATGGATCTTCAGAGAATTTTCCGTACAATCAGGCGTATCCTGACTTATGCGTTCAAGCATAATGGATTTTGCTATTACCTGTGACGGGTTTTGCATGAGCATTTTTAAGATAGCATATTCCGTCCGTGTAAGTTTCACTTCCTGTTGATTCACAGATACATCATGCGTCATGGTATCAAGGTTTATTTTATCAAAGGAAAGAACTGTATTGACGGGAACAGATACGTTACGAAGCGCAACCTTTATTCTCGCAACAAGCTCCTTTGTTTCAAAGGGCTTTGTTACATAGTCCACCGCACCTCCAAGCAAAAGATCAACCTTGTTATCGACATCTACTTTTGCACTAACGACAATAACAGGGATTCCTTTGATTTTGGGTAATACTTCTTCGCCAGAAAGTCCTGGGAGCATTAAATCGAGTAAAATGAGGTCTGGTTTTGCAGTCGAAAGCACAAGTAAGGCTTCCGTTCCAGAATAAGCCCGCAATATCTTATATCCCTCTTTAACAAGGACTTCTTCCAGCATATTGCCAATATGAGCATCGTCATCAATTATCAAGATTTGTTTCACTTGTATCACCATCCCCGAACATTATAACTATGAGTCCATTCTACCACAGTGACACAATTTTTTCTATTAGCTTCAGGGAATTCTCCATGAGAAGATCACCGTTTTAGCAGGACTCGGTACGTTATTGACATTGGCGGGTCTGTTCCTGTCCGAAAGCAAAGTATTCACAAGAAAAGAGGATCAACATGGACTTACAAAATGAAAAATGCGTCATGGTCATTGACGAACATCTGCCGCTGGGCCTGATTGCAAACACGGCGGCTATCATGGGTATCACTTTGGGAAAGAAAATGCCGGAGGTGGTCGGCGCTGACGTTTCCGACCAGAGTGGCAACACGCATCTTGGCATTATTGAATTTCCCGTACCAATCTTGAAAGGCTCCCCGGAAATCATCAAGGAGATCCGCGAGAAGCTGTACCAGCCTGAATTTCAGGACTTGACGGTGGTAGATTTTTCCGATCTCGCTCAGGGCTGCAAGACTTACGAGGAATTTATTGAAAAGATGGGTCAGGTTCCCGAAAGCAGCTTGCAGTATTTTGGCATCGCCGTCTGCGGCCCAAAGAAAAAGGTCAATAAACTGACTGGCAGTATGCCACTGTTGCGGTAAAAAGAAAAGGCCGGAGTAGCAGGTTCCAGGGGAACCGCATACTCCGGCTTGTTGCTTTTCAGCGTTGTTCTTTCTGTTCGGCCTCTTTTTTCTGTTCTTTCTTTTGTTCCTGCTCCTTTTCATCATAGCCCATCAACCGGGCAACATTGGCTCTTGCCATCTGCAAATCCCGCATTTCCTGCCGGATGCTGGAGTATTCAGGGTAGAGCTTTTTCTTCTCCGACAGCAGCGCAGCATACTCGGCCTGGAGGCTCTTGACGGTGGGCAGCTTCTTGACGCCCATTTCATCAAAAGCCTTTTTCGCAGCCTTATGCAGCAGAATGTCGGATTCATGTTCTGCCAGAAACTTCTTGGAGTAACCGGCTTTCCGGTAAGCCACATAGACCTCGCGGGTCTTGGCGTAGTTGATGATATGCTTTTTCATAACGGCGATCTCCGCCATTCGCGTCTCCGCCGCTTTAATCTGATTGGACAGCTCATGGAACCGCGCCGTTACTTCATCGGTTTTCTTGCAGAGCGTTCCATAGTCCAGCAGCTTCCGCTCGGTCAGGAAATTCAGGGTGGAGGCCATCTGCTTCAGATTGAAGCTCTGCGCCCACCGCGCATATCCGGCCCCTTTGCCCTCGGCAAGTTTGGCCTGGATGTCCACCAGCAGATTGATGCGCTGGGCCTGAATCTTCTTTGCCTCTTTCCGGGCCGGGGACAATTCCTTTTCCCCAACGATGATAGAGAGAATATCGCCCTGGGAGTATCCGTCCTTCAGGGAGCGGAGGCGGGTAAACTTCTTTTGCCCTGGCCCACGGAAACCGGGCTGTTTTCCGTCCTTGTACTCATACCCGGCCTCTTTCATCAGCTTTAGAAAGGCATCGTAGTCCTTTGGCTTCTCTGCCAGGGCCGCATCAATCGCCAGCCGGAGCTTATCCTGAAAGGATAGCTTCTTTTTATCGCCCAGCCACTTGCCATAGTGCGTCCGGCTGGGCTTTGGCTTCTCAACGATAGAAAGACCGTTTTCCAGACAGAGGCGATCACTGGCCCGCCGCAGGGCAAAGCTGGAACCGAGGAAATTGCGGTATTTATGCCGCGCATCTATCTTTGTGGCATTGTAGATGATATGAGTATGGATATGGGCGTGGTCGATGTGCGTGGCAACGACAAACTGATGCTTGCCCTTTGTCCAGGTCATCGCCAGCTCGTAGCCGATCTGCTGGGCCTGCTCCGGCGTGACCTCACCAGGTTTGAAGGATTGCCGGATTTGATACAACAGCACATCACTGTCCGGGATCTCCCTGCCGGTAAAGTCAGCATAAGCCCGCTTCGTCAAAAGCATCTCATTGGCGGCGGTGGCCGGATCGCAGCCATAGGTCGTTACCAGTTCGCCGCACAGGGTCTTGGCCGGATTGATTGCATAGTTAATCCTCTTGTGGACAGTATAGGCGATAGACTGATTTTTGATTTTGTGCATGGGGATCAGGCGTGTGGTTGCCATGCGGGAGCCTCCTTCCGTTCATTTTGGGATAAATAAGCCGCTGATAAATGGGGCTTGCGCTCCAAATACCAGCGGCTTTTTAGGTTTGCTATATTGTTGGGTTCAGCCGTATTTCTCGGTTGCCGGTATGGGGAGTGGTTCCCTCAAATACCGTGAGAAAATGGCTTTCTGTTTCAAGGACATTCTACGAATCGGAATCGCTTATGGGGGCAGCATAATTGCTCTGAACAGCCGAAGGCATTTCATCGTACTGTACCTCGGCCCATGAGACAACGCCGCGAATAGGAACGACTTCAAGACGAATAAAAGCGCCCTCCTTTAACTCTCTTGATGTGTTAAATGTAATGTCCTTTTCTTCCCCTTCATCGTTATAGGCTGGCAATGTGTATGAATAGTCCAGCCCGCCGCTGAAGTCGATTACACCGCCATTGGAAGAATTGCTGCTCATTTTGCTGTTATCAATTTGAGCATAGTAATACTGGCTGTCAGCGCCCATAAAAAGCCACGCGCACAAACAGAACAACAGCACCAAAACAACAGGGATACCGATAAAAAGCACTCTTTTTTTCATATTGAACTCCTTTCTTACCATCCTTTTTTTCTGGCCGGTTGTTTTCCCTTGTTTCTTTTTGACTTTTTAGGTTCCTTATCTTTTCCAGCAACGATAAGAATTACCGAAATCCCTACAATAAGAAAGATACTTAAAAGACACATAGGTAAATTCCAGGTTACGGCTTTATCATAGCTCCTATATCCGATCAACCCAAGACACGCTGTAACAGGATAGATATTTGATAATGTCATGCTGCCAGCCGCAAATATTCCGCCATAGCCATAAACAAAAGACACGATGACACCCACCAAGAAGCTCCCAGGGATTCTGCTTGTGAGGACAATGATCGGCATTACAGCGAGATACAGGAAAAAGCACTCCATTGTGATTTGAAAAAACGCCTGCATTACCAGTGGAAAAGTAAAGCCAGGGAATTTTACCAGCATTTCCGCTAAGATGGTGAATAGCGTGCTGACAATGCCAAACAGCAACGCCAACGCACCGCAAAGGACTAATTTCCCGGTTAGGAGCCGCTTGAATGAGATCGGAACGGTCAAAATGTTTTTAATGGTGTCATCCGTCCACTCTCTCGATATGATATATCCTGCAATCAAAGTAATGCACATTGGAAAGGTCATGGTCATATTGTTTTTGATGACCTGCTCCGTCAGATAAGCGAAATCCCATACTGTTCCGTCATTTGCTGTGGAAGTGAATAAGGTCAACAAAACCGAAAGAAGCATCAGGCCAACGCCAGCCCAAAGAATATAATACCGTTTTACTTTCAGAAATTCGGTCTTGATAATAGCTGCCATCTGATTATTCCCCCCTTCGCTTGTAAAGTCTGTCGATAATAAGGATAGATACAATATCCATGATACCAAGCGTTAATACGACCCTCGGCGTAGAGGGGATCATATCAGCCATTTGCGTTATATTTATGTTGACGCCATGCTTTACCATGTCACCAGCTCCCCAAAACATAGTAAGCGGCGTAGGCAAAAGCCAGAAAACTGTTTTGGGTAAAACATCAAACAGGGCTGTTGCGCTCAAATTTAATACGCTGTAAAACACACAAAGCAGAATAGAAAATATATACGTTCGACTGAAAAAGACCACCACAACGATCAGAGGCAAGGTGCCAGCCGTTATAAAAATCCCATTCAGCACTGTCAAAAGCAACTTATAGGCGATTCCGTTGACTTCCAATGTAACCAGGCCACACAAAACGGTTGCAACCATCGAAGCTATGCAAAAGATAATGCCAAACACGAACAGCACAAGGATTTTTGAAAGAACCATTTGTGTACTTGTCACGGGAATTGTTCGCAGGTTTTTGAAGGTATCGTTGTCCCGCTCCATGAAAAACAGGATAGCGGCAATTATGCCAAGGATACACGGAAGCAAAAACTGGACGCCGTACCCCAGCATCATCTGAAACAGGCCATCAAAAGCATCTGCGGGGTCAGGGTAACGGGCCATCATGGAGGGCGTTGTCAGTATATAAGTCACCGGGATAGGAAAGATAAAAGCTGCCAGAATGACAAGCGATATAAATTTCTTCCGCTTTAATTTCAGAAATTCACACTTGATAAGTTTAAGCAATCCCTTCACCCCCTGTTACTTCCTTGAAGTAATCCTCCAGGGTATCTTCGCACAGATGAGCCTCAGAAACCTCCAATCCATTTTGAATAAATGCCCGGTTGATTGCCGCTACTGGCATACTTGCGTCCATGAGCTGGATATTATAAGAATCATAGATCTTATAATTTCTGGTCTTAAAAGCCATAGACAGGATATGAGCGGCTTTCTCGCTGTCTGAAACCGTAAAATGGATATAGTGCCGGTTCTTCTGTTGCAGTTCCGCAAGGCTTTCTTCTTCCAACAATACGCCGTGGTCGATAATGCCAATGTCATCGGCCAAAAGTGCGACCTCCGATAAGATATGGCTGGAGATCAGAATGGTTTTGCCCTGGGCATCGCACAGCTCCCGGATAAAAGAACGAACTTCTGCAATTCCAATAGGATCAAGGCCATTGATCGGCTCGTCCAGGATCAACAATTCGGGATTGTGCATGACAGAAAGTGCAATCGCCAGCCTCTGCTTCATGCCAAGAGAATATTGCGAGAACAGTTTCTTGTCCCGATACGGCAAGCCTACCAGTTCCAAAGCGCTCTTGATTGCAGCCGAACCTTTAAGGCCGCGAAGCTCCGCAAAGATCTGTAAATTTTCTGTCGCGGTCAAGTTTGGATAAAAGCCGGGAGACTCGATCAGGTTTCCAATACGAGGCAATATTTGTTTGCTGTGGGTACGAATGTCTTTCCCGAAAATCTTGACGCTGCCGGATGTCGGAGGGGTCAGGCCAAGAAGCATTTTCATTGTCGTTGTTTTACCGGCTCCGTTTCGGCCCAGAAGTCCATAAATCCTCCCCTTTCTGACATGAATGTTTAAGCTGTCAACACTCTTTTGAGTATCATATTGCTTTGTGAGATTTTCGGTTTCAATGATATAATCGCTCATAAACAAACCTCCTTCGTTTTGTTATCCTCATTTTACAGCATCTATCTTGAGCTGGTTTTGAGCTATCCTTGAGATTACCTTGAGATTGCCGATAGCATCATATACAACCTTGATTTGTTGCTGTATAATAGTTGTAAAAGAACCATACAAGAAATCCTGATAGGAGGTTGAGATATGCACGAAATGCTTGACAAGTCGATTCTGCTCGTTGACGATGAACATGAGTTATTGACCATGACGAAGTCCATTTTTGAACGGGCCGGATACACGCAGATTATGACAGCAGCTTCAGCACATGAAGCATTAAAAATACTCTCTAAAAAAATGCCCGATATGATTATTCTGGATGTTATGATGCCAGGAATGGACGGATTTGAATTATTGCAGGAAATCCGAACGGTCAGCAAGGTGCCTGTCCTTATGCTGACTGCAAAAGGAGAGGCCGAAGATCGTTTTTCAGGTTTTGAATTGGGGGCGGACGATTATCTCATAAAACCGTTTTTGCCCAAAGAACTGTTGTTGCGGGTGCAGGCAATTTTGAAGCGGTCTTATCCCGAAAAGAATCGAATCATAGTTTTGGACGCGGTATCTGTTGATCTGGATAAAGCAGAAGTCAAACGGGGAGACGATACTATTCCATTGACCGCAAAGGAATACAGCATTTTTGTAAAGCTGGCTGAAAATGCCGGACGTATTATTACGGTTGGTGCGCTCTGTCAGACTGCCTGCGGTGAGGTATGGCAGGGATACGAAACCACCCTGATGACCCATATCCGGCACTTGCGGGAGAAGATCGAAAAAAATCCCTCTGCGCCTGTTTCGCTGCTTACCGTCAAAGGACTTGGCTATAAGCTGATTATTAAGGAGTAACGTGATGGAAGCGGTCAATCGTTTTTTTCGGAAATATCTTTTAACATCGGCTGCCACCTTAATTCTGTTTTTCGTATTAAATATCGTGCTGATTTTTTCCGTTTTGATATGGGCGTGGCAAAGTTCCTCCAAGCCAGACATCCACCTTCGCCAAATCAGTGAAAGCATCACGGTCAACGAAAATGGAACCCTTATCGTAGATGCTGCAATAGCAGATACTTTGAATAGCCAAAATGCCTGGGCAATGATTTTGAATGATGACGGACAGGTTTTGTGGCAGGAATGTATGCCTGACAGTCTGCCAAGAGAATACTCCGCTACCGATATTGCGAAGTTCAGCAGATGGTATTTACAAGACTATCCTGTGTACGTTTTAGAGCATCCTGCTGGTTTATTGGTTGTTGGCTGCGAACCGGATAGCCTGGTGAAATACAACTTTACGCTGGATATTAACTATATCCTTACCATAGTTTTAGGAATTGGCATTGTTATCTTGGCAAATATCCTCTTAGTTATTTTCCTGTTCTGGCGAAACACTCGTAAAGTTGAAAAAGCAGTTGTCCCCATTCTGGATGGAATTGAAACCATATCCCAAGGGAAACCGATCAATCTTCCTGAAAAGGGGGAACTGGCTGAAATCAATGTCAAACTGAACCGTACAGGAAAATATATTATTCAAAAAGATCTTGCCCGCGCAGACTGGATCAGCGGAATATCTCACGATGTTCGCACTCCGCTCTCTATTATGCTCGGCTATGCAGGAGAAATGGAAGATAACACGTTACTTCCACCGGAAATAAGGACACAAGCCGGAATCATACGAAAGCAAGGGGAAAAACTCCGGCATTTGACTGCCGATCTGAACCTAACCTCAAAATTAGAATACGCTATGCAACCACTTAACATAGAGAAAGTCTATCCTCTTGAACTGGCCCGCGAAATTATAAGCGGCTACCTAAATAATGGGCTGGATGAAAGATATTCCTTTGATTTGCAAGCAGGATCGGAAGTTAATACGATGTATATTCACGGGGATTTGGCATTGCTTTCAAGAATGATCGACAATCTTATCAAGAATTGCATTATTCACAATCCCAACGGTTGCGATATTACGGTTGGCGTAAAAAAAGATGAAAACTTCTGTGTCGTTAGTGTCATAGATGATGGAATTGGTGTGCCAGAGGAAAAGCTAAAAGATTTCAATAACGGCTCTTTTTCGGAATCGGTATCCAAGTCCGACAACGAGGTTGCACATGGTATGGGATTGCGATTGGTGTATCAAATCGCCAAGGCCCATAATGGAACTGTTTTATTTGAGAATGTGTTACCTCATGGGTTATCGGCTGTAATTCACATCCCAATAGGCTAATAAAAAACAACCTGGAAAACCATTTCCCAGGTTGTTTTTTATTGATTGTCCCATAGGACATTTCTTATTCTGATTGGTTTTCTTTTTCGACCTTTAGCTGTTCGATTCTCTTGGAATCAACAAAGTGCGTTCCATACCACCGCTCAATGTCAGGATCGCCGCTCTTGCTGAAGCGGAGCGGAACCACCGGCTTATGGCCCTGGCCGTTCTTCTTTTTCATGCCCCACTGTTTGTAGTAGCAAAAGGACGGTTTCAGGCCGGATTTCTTTGCATAAACGCGCATCTGGTGCATGATAAAAGAGAGCTTGCGGAGATTGACCGTACAGACTGCCTCCAGATAAGGAACGCGCCCAAACCGCCATCGTGGCGCGGGCATCCAGGCCGACCATTGCGGCCACCAGCATCCCGCCCTTTAAGATAAACCTGTCCTTATAGTCTGACAGAGCGATACGCTCCAGAAAACGCTCCATCATGTAATTCCGCATTAAAATCTGCGCGTCCGCAGATTTCTTTTTAGAAAGGTTGCGGATCAAATCCTTTAGCTGTCTTGCCGTTGTTATCATTATAGAAGTACCTCCAAATACTGCCGCAGCATTTTTTCTACATGGAACATGGCCGCATATTGCATCAGCGCCCGCAAATTCTTGTCTTTCCTCCGGGCGTACTGCTTCAAGGCGCTCTGAAATACCTGGATTTCTATACGGCTCCGGCTGCGAATCAGATCACAGATTGTCCGCTCCATATCGTAAACCGGCACCGTATGGCCGAATGGGGTCTGCCCGGTGGTCATTCCCACCTCATGCAGCTCCTTTTTTACCGTATAGACCTGAACACCGTCCTCCCGAAGCCGGGAGGGATTGTAGCCGGTCTTGACAGTAACGGAATACCGAAGCGGCTCCCGGTCTGTCAGATCGTGAAAAAGCAGCGCTGTTTCGTGGGAGAATACGGCCTGTCCACAGCGCAGATGCAGCAGATACATTGCATCCGTCCAGGTGTCCGGGGAAACATAAATGCCATGCGCCGCCTGTTCCAGTCCCTTTTCCTTTGCATAGGCATAAAAGACGGGCTTGCTGATCCCGGCCTCCAACACCTGAAAGGTCTGGATCGTGCCGCCATGTTCCTTCATCAGTTGGTCGAGCTGTTCATATCGGTTCATGGTATTACTCCTTTCACGCTAACATTATATCCGAAATTAGCAAGAAAGTAAACAGAAGAACCGAAGCGCCAGAGTATTTTTCCGGCCTTTTTTATCTTATCCCATGTGCAAGCCCTCCTTTGCCTGGTTTGGGGGCGTTTTGCCGCCTGTTTTCGGGGAACAGTCTCCAAATCCGGGCGGGATTCCTGCGTCGGTGGATAAGGAATTGCCTCCGGCACGTTTCCATTTCCAAAATGGAGCATAGTCCCCTCAATAATCGTGAGAAAATGGCGGGATTTTGCAAGGGCCTTTCACATATTGGAGCAAAAAAAGAAGCGCGGCCAGCCTCCATGTGAAAGCTGACCGCAGCGTTTACCGGCATCGTATGAAATCCCGCAGGGCATAGTTTACATCCTGCAAAAGCCCCAGCACCCGAACCGCCAGCATAGGAAGTCCAAAGGGGCTTAACAGAAACGCGATCACCAAAAGGATGATTCCGTTTTTCACAGAATAAGCGATAAGCACCGCCAGCCCTAAGAGGGCCACCACCGTTCCGGCCAGTCCGAGGATCAATGCGGAGATATGGAGGATCAGGACGCACACCCACACAAACACCGTCAGCACCACGATCACTGGCGCGGCTAAAATCTTTAACAGCAGCTTCATTTCTTCTCCACCTCCCATCGCTTTTCTAAGTAGGGCCTGCATCGTGCTTTGACCAGCCGAATGTCCTCCGGGGTCAGGCTCCGCATCCCCTTTGTCCGCTCCAGCTCGTAGTAGCTCTGGCAGTCCTCCAGCAGCAGATCAAACAATTCCTCCGGTGTCCGGCACAGTTTTCCGTCATCGCAGAAGGAAAAATCCCCCGGCCAGACGATCCGCAGATACCCGCGCTTTGTCAGCAGTACCTCCACTTCATCATCCGTTTCCAGATAGTCCTTGAAAATCTCTAAAACCTGTTCAAAGGTCAGCACACATCTCAGCTCCTTTCGATTGCCTATTCTCATTTTACTGTCTGCCGACAAACTCTGCAATGTTGTCACCGGCAAGAAAAAACAGAGGGAGAACAGACCCTTAACCGGCTGTTCTCCCTCTGCGTTTGGGGAATCAGGCCCTATTCACGAAACACGGTCCAGGCGGGACAGTATCTCGTTCATCTGCTCCCAAAGCTCCCGCTGTTTTTGGGAAATGTCCTCTAAATCGGTGTCGTAAACATTCCCGGTCTGATGCACCCGGCGGGCTACCTGGTTTATGTTGTTGCTGGTTCGCCGCAGGAGGGACAAAAGCTCCGAAAGCTCCGGCAGATCCAGCTTGACGATATAGCCGTCTATGGCCATCTTGCGAAGATAGGCCCCCAGGTTGTTGGTTCCAAGCTGCTCCATTTTCTGACGGATCAGCTCACGCTCATGCTCTGTGACCATGAAATGAAGCTGGACAGAGCGTTTTCTATGTGCCATCAGCGAACCTCCCATTCCGGCTTACGCTTTTTCGCTGCGCCGGGGGCGGGCTTTTCAGGGGCCTTTTTCAGATTCTTTCGGACAGAACTTCTGGTTTTTCTCAAAGGCTGGCTTCGATCTTCCTCTTTGGAAATCAGCACGAAATGACCTTTCCGGTCATTCAGCCCGGAAAACGACATAGACTTGAAAGGCAGCATCGCCATGAGCTTCTCCGTATCTTTGGAATTACTCCTTGCCAGAAAGTCCGGTGAGATCTGCGCCATGAAATGCGTTCCATTGGGGCTGTTGGGTTCCTGGGGCTTTTGAAGCTCGGAAAGCAGCCGCGCCGCTTCGGTCTTGATCTCCTCCTGGGAGAGCGGTGTGCGAAGATGCTGTTCTCTCCGCACCTGGTTCAGAAAAATATCCGTCAGGCCGGGATGGGATTGATCCACCACAAAGGAAGTATTGCGGTCATTCCCCCAGGCATCCGTATCCTCATAGACCGGAATCGTCCTGGCCCATGCCTTATTGTCATGGGAGATGCGCCCGTCCCAATCCTTATGCCGGACAGTGTTTGCCAGGACATACAGCGTCCGATCCATGCCAAAAGCGCCAATGACCTCCATCGCCGCCTCTTTTCCCAGGCGGTTATCATGGTAGTGCTCGGAAATCGCCGCTTCAATCGCCTCCTTGCAGGCGATATTCGCCTTATGGGAGGCGCGGTACTGTTCCAGCTCCTCATGCTCACGGGCGTAGCTGGCCGGATATGGGTAAACCGGCGTCTCCCGCAGGATGCGCCGGTTTTCTGCCTCCGCCTCGATCATGGTATTTGCCCGACAAACGATAGAATCAAACACCGTATCCATGTAGTCGGTTTCCCGCTTTTCAAATTCCTTGAACACATCGCCCAGAGGCGCGGGGGATTTTAACAGGGCCTCCGCCTGGGCATCCGTCAGGTCGTGAGCTTCCAGCGTCATCAGAACATCCTCCCGGACGGTGTATTCATAGGTATGCTTCAAAATTTCCTCCGGCGGCTGTTCAAGCAGCCACTTCCGGTGCCTTCGGGAACGAATTTGTCAAGATGATTTCTTTAATTTTTCTAAACTTAACAAACCGGCTGAAAAGAAATCTTCCTGAACCTCGTGTCTGCATATATCCTTAAATACCTTTTCTATCGGCTTTTTGGCGGTTTCCGACTGCTTTACGCACACAATAAAAGTGGTCTTTCCAATTTGCACCGAATAACTTGAATTTTTGTTTTCCATATCGTTTCACTTCCTTTCCTTTCAAAAAATATGGGACACTCGTTTGCCAAGTGTCCCGATTACTGCCCGAAAATACATTCCCAACAATCCAAGAAGTCATTAAGTCGGGAGTGTAGTCGAAGTGATTATCTTTCCATATCACGCTTGTTTCTTCGTGCCTTGATACGCTCTTGTCTTTCTTTTTCCCTTGCTTCTTTTTCGGCTCGTTGTTGTTCTTCCTTAAAAGAAAAAAGTTGCCTTACTTTTTCGGTGAAAAGTTTGGCAACTTCGGGGAAGTGTTCCAATGCTTCAAGAAACGGTTTGCATTTTTCTTTCAGCTCGTTGTATTTGGTTTTCATTCTTTCAAGTGCGTTTGCACTGTCAAAATACTTCTGCCTGTAATAATTTGCATTTTGCTCTAATGACTTGATTTCGGCACGACTTGTAATGCCCTCTTTGGCAAGTGCAGTCAGTTGTGAGTAGTCCTCTTTGGATATTGCCATCTTGCCTGTAAAGGTTTTCTGTCCCATACCGTCAATCTCGTTTAAGGTCTTTGAGATATGACGGGCAGGCTCATATTTCACTTGTTCTTTCTGAATACGCTGTTGCAGTTTCTCCAAGCGTTCCTTGTCCTGCTTGATTTGATATTGCAGAGAGATCAAGTGTTCTGCTGTACTTCCGTATTCGCCACGCTGAAACCCCTTAAATCCCTGCTCGGTCATATAATTGAACAATTCATCTTGAAGTATGCTGTATGAGGCTCTGAACATCGGCGTTCCGTTCTTTCGCAATAACGGATTACCTTTCTCATCGGTTAGCGGAATATCCGATTTCCATTTCTTTGAATGGCTAATCTGATTGACTACTTCCTTAACCGTTCCTCGCAGTTTTTCATCTTTGCAACGCTTACTCCATAAGATTTCTTTTTCGACTACGGGCAATACCATAGCGTGCAGATGATAATGGTAAACCTCTTTTCCGAGTTCCTCAGTAGCAGCTACATTGATTTCGTCAGCGTGCATTACTGCCGATATAACATTATCCGCACCGAATTTTTCCTCGATGAAATGATAGGCTTCTTCATAAAACTGCTTTGCATACTCATAACCACCGTTACGCTCGAAGTACATCGTATTCACATCAATCACAATCTCGTTAAAGAGTGTAGCGTCTTTTCTCAACCCACGGAGCGACACCAGCCCGTTGGTTTCCATCTGCTTCAACTGTTCCATATAGGTCGGAGCAAAAGGCTTTTTGAAATGCACATTAAAAGGTATGCGTTCCTCAATGACATTCATATTTTCATAGGTTTCATTTTTGCGCTCGTTGTGTCTTTCTGCCTTGCTGACATCGGAAGCGGTGTACTTTTTAACCCTTGCACAGCTCATATCCGCTTTGTTGTTTTTCGCCATTTTCGTTCTCCTTTCTCGGCAGGGCGAAGCCATTACACAACATTCTTTGAATGTGTGTAACCCACTATGACACTTTCAGACTTCGTCTGCAAAGATGTCGTGGGCAAGGGTGTTCCCCCTTGACCTCCTTTGATACCTCAATCACAAAAACAGACTGTCCCACCGACAGGCATTCTGTTTTTATTCTCTCGGTATATCGCTCATCGGCAAAGACCAATACCAAAGAAAACCTTTCTTCTTGGAGATAACTCCTGCGTTTTTCTTTGCCTTTTTGATGGTCGATTTCTTGAACCCTGCGGCTTCAAGTTTTTCTTCACAATCCGAAGAAAGCATTTCTCCGCCCTGCAACATTTCAATGAGAAATGATTTTGCTTTCATCTCTTTTTCATTCGGTCTGCCTATTTGTGGGGCAAGAGATAAAAACGCTTCTTCGGCTGTCATTTCCATTTCGGAAATGAAGTTCACACCTTTCTCGGCAACTTCAAAAAGAATTGCCGAACCTGTCGGAGCAAGATTTGATTTCACTTGCACCAAATATCTTTCCGCAGGTGCTTCCTTGTTCGGTGTGCGTGTGATTGCAAGAATGCTTCTTGCAGCACCCGCAATGTCAATCGAGCCGTTGGTGCGGTAGAGTGGATTATTATCTTTCATCTTGTTCATATGAGCGATAATGACAATCGCACAACCCGTATCTTTTGCAACCGCTATCAGATGGTTAAACTCCGCTCGTGTTTCGTTGGCATTATTCATAGAGCAATTCTCTCCGATATACGAACTCAACGGGTCAAGAATTAGAAGCTTTGCATTGTACTTTTCAATCGCTTCACGAATGCGGTTATCTCCGAAAGATAAAGTCTTTTCATCTTCCTTGATGAAGATAAGATTTTCTCCGTCTCCGCCGGCAGAATTGAAGCGGGGTACTACGGTATCGTCTGCGTCATCTTCCGTTGTCTGATAGATGATAGTCATAGGCTCATTTTCTTCCGTTTCGGTAAAGGGGAGAGGTTCGCCCTTTGAGAGCAGGGCGGCGATGGAAAGCATTAACTTGCTTTTCCCATCGCCCGGATCTCCCTGCAATAGCGTAACTTTGCCAAACGGAATATACGGATACCACAGCCACTTTACTTCTTTCGGCTCGATTTCACTTGCCTTGATGATTTCAAGAGGTACGCTGAAATTCATTTCGTTTTCATTTAGTTTCATTTTTTCTTGTTCTCCTTTTCTCTGAAAATATAAAAACCACAGATTGATACTAAAACCTTGGTTGTGTTGCTTTTCGGGGATTAAATCAAGGAAAAATCTTTGTTTTAAGCCTTTCAAAAAGAAACACAAGGTCTTTGTACTAACCTGTGGTTATGTATAAAATTGTAGATTTTAGGGTAACAAAAAACACCGTATTTCTACGATGTTTTTGCTTAAATACTTGTTTTTAGTTACAGACAAACCTGAAGTTAACTATTTATCAATTCCTGCAATTCGTTTACAAAACGGCAAATGTGAAATCCGTCACATACTGCGTGATGAACTTGAATTGCCAAAGGAAGTATAATTTTGTTATCTTCTTTATAATATTTCCCCATAGTAAAAATAGGAATCAAATAATCATATCCTTTCTGCAAATTCAGATTAAAGCCATCGAAGGTTGACCACGGTATCATAGATACATTAAAAATGTTTTCCGGAGCATTTGGCTTTCCTTCCATTCTATGATTGTTTCCATACCGTTGCGTATCACTTTCATAATCTGCTAAAAATGATTTAAAGTCAGACTTACACTCAGTCCAAAGGCTGGAAAATGTTTCAGTATCATTGTGAAATATTGTATAGCTTGGTATCATCTCATCATATATCCCCAATTCACCATCTTGATTGATTGCCGTCCTAAACTCTGAATGGCGGTTTACAATCATTGCAATATAATAAAGCATTGCAGGATATAGTTTCATTCCCTTTTCCTTTATTTGTGTGATATCCACTTTAACGGTCATGCTGTATGTACAAGGTACACTTGCAAAGTAGTGGTCAAAATACTCTTTTCTGTTCCAACTATTTTTATCAATTTTTTCAAATACCATCTAAGTTCCCTCTCAAATTCCTTTATTATTTTTCATTTTTTTAAACTATTTAATACTAATGTCTTTTATAATAGCTTTTCATATATTATATAATCAATCTTTATAAGTCCTTTTATAAATTTCTTTTCTACCATTTTCGATAAATTCCTGTTTAATATTTTTAATTCCATAAACAATAGTTTCAATAGGATAATATTCTTCAACTATATCTTGATATTCTTTTGCTTTCTCAATATCTATATTTCCATACATTCTTAATATATCTTCTCCAAAATTTGTTCCTATTTCTTCTTCACTATCTTCAAGTAAGTATATAAAATCACAATATTCATCTATAATTCCAGAATCTCCAAAATCAATTATTCCAGTTAATCTATTATTGCCATCTAACAATAGATGATTACAACTAAAATCATTATGGCATAAACACTTTTTACCCTCAAAAACTGTTGTTGCATTTAGTCTTTCCATAAAACTTTCTATATAATCTTTTTCTATATCAGTTAAATCATTATAAATAGTTTCACGCAACAATATATACTCTTCTAATACATTTTGTTTATTATCAATAGTACATTCACTAATATCTGTATAATCTAAACCGTGCATTTGTCTTAAAAAACTGGCAATATCTCGTTTTAACAAATTTTGTTCTTCTTCTGACATAGTAGAATAAATTTCTGGTGTTAAAAAAGTTCCTTTAATTTCTTTATAACCTAGTATAGATAATTCATCACTAATATACGAATATTCAATATTAGGAATTTTTACATTAGTTTCTAAATTTGTATTTAAAAAATTATATATTGCTTTTTCTTTTGCATAACCTTTTTTCTTATTAGTACTAAATTTTGTTTTAAAAATGTATTCATTATTAACTAAATATGCCACACTATCATAACCACTACCGATTATTTCAATACTATCTACTTTGAAATTATCAAAGTAATGCTCAATTAAATATTTCATTGCCTTAACATTTGTGGCATTATCATCATATCTATATTCCATTAAATAACAATCTTCTTTTTTGCCCTCGTGTAATTCATGTTCTGGCAAATCTTCAATAATTCTAAAACCAGATTTTTGGTATGCCCTTATTGCTCTTGGATTATTTTTATGAGGGTCTAAAATAACTGCATTAGCATTTCTTTCTTTTTTCAAAAATTCAAAAATCAATTTAATATATCTTGTACCAATTCCTTTACTCCAATAATTTGGCTCTCCTATAAATTGATCCATACCATAGACTATCTCATCAGTTTTTGGATAATGATAATCAGTATATAACTCATCATACATTTTATATATTTGTCCATATCCAATAGGAACATTGTTATATTCAATAATTACTCTAAAAACTTCATCTTCCCAAGGCTCTGTATAATGTTTTTTTAATGATTCTAATGTATATTTTTTATCTCTACCACCATAAAATTCTAATACT
>OGYR01000529.1_pt1 | contig 21376 bp, 18 predicted proteins | sample 1576661 | NCBI WGS metagenome assembly OGYR01 (sample SAMEA3541490, study PRJEB24748) | human gut metagenome | biome: human gut; feature: human-associated habitat; material: faeces | place: China | collected 2012
ATAACGGCAAATCCTCCTTTGGTGGGTTACTATAATGTTGCCGAAGGTCAAATCATACCAGATACAGAGAAAGGGCGACCACTTGCGTGATCGCCCATTTAGTTATCTCCTATTTACTTTCAACAGAAGCATTTTCGACAATTGGAAAAAATTTTGCTCTGAAATTTCACCTTTACCCAGCACTTTAGCGCACTTTGAGTTTAAATTTTTCTGAATATGTCGAAAATCTCTTCATATTACTCTTGCCAGAACGCTTATCATATCAATGTCTTCCCTATATGGGTCTTGCGGTGTAATTGCTTCCAAGACCGTTCGTATTGCAAATGCTCTACATTTGTTTTGTTTACTCGGTTTCTCCCATAATTTCAAGGTCTTTAATGCCGGCCGATTTCCCGATCCGCCTTCATCCACATATTTTTTCAGTATATCGTACGCTTTTTGACTGTTCCTTCCCGCAAGCACATAAATTGACCTAACTACCTCACATAAAAAAGAAACATATCTATTTCGAGAAAAAATTTTTTTAAAGAAAGTCAACCCCTCCGTACAAAAAACCACCGGAATATCACATTTATAATCCAAATTCAATACCCATCTATTAACCTCGCTTTTTATTGCATCTTTAATATCCACATTCATATCAACCGAAACATCTTTTAATGTGGTCAGAAAATTTTCAAATTCTATGATTGCTCTACTATGATAAATCATCTCCTTTGCAAACTCATTTATCATATATTCACTGCAACTCTCGTTTTCGTCCCTTTTATTTCCAATTTCAACCAACTCTTTACAAAACTCATCGTATTGTTTCATCAATCTCTCTTTGCGCTTTCTTTGCGTAGCCATCTCGTTTTCATCATCCATCCACTCATCCCATTCTTCTACTGGTGGTCTTCCATCTATATACTCTGTATATAATTGCAGTACCCTCATCATTTTATAGTCGATACTTTCAGTTCGTTTTTTCTCCGTAATATTCCATACGATTTCTCTTACAACCGGAGCCAAGAAATCTTTTATCTTATCTTGTGAAAAAAAGATATATGTGCACGGTAATTTTATCAAATTTACATAGTGTTCTATTTTTATTTTTTGATCTTCACTTCTATTTTCCGCCCCCACCTTTTCTCTGATTTTCTCTTTCCATCGTTCATTATTATTACAAATTCCTCTACATTTTTCTTGAAATTCTTTTATTTTACTTTTTAATCCTATATTCCCTTCCACAGCTTCACCTTGCTTGGAATCGCACATTATATTTTCAAGTGTCATGTATGGCGAAGATAAATACTTAAATGTCAACAGTGCATATGCCAATGCATTAATATAGAAAAAGCCCTTAACGTCTCTTTCATCCATACAGAAGTCTTCCCACGGCGCATATTTATTTAATGCATTATAAAGTATCATTTCTATGGTCTCTCTATCTATGATCTTTTTACAATCCACTGTATTATACCACTTTGTAGCCTCCTTAAGTTCCTTTTCCGTTCTATACGGCACAAGCCGTTCAAATCCCTCTTGATTTTCCATATCTTCTCCTTTTTTGCATTATTACGTCATTTTCAATCGCTGTCACAAAATTAGCTTTGTGTGACAGTTTTTTTCTTTTCATTAGCCCCTAAGTTTTGCTATATTTTTCACCATAGTAACGGATGTCGCTTACGAATAACCGCCTACTGTACCGCACCTTGATAATTTCATAGTGGGTAGCATACGCCAATGGAACGGTCAGACTGCCCACAAGAAAACATATTCACAAAAGGAGGTTTTTACCATGAGTAGCAAATTCATAGTCTCAAATCGAGTTCACGATCCACCCAGAGATTTTACTTCTGTACCTGCCTGTACCTATATCGACAGCAGTGGTCAGGAGTTCATTGACATGGAAACGCATCAAATGGATATAGATGCCAGAGATGCGGCCTACCGACAAGAAGTACACAATCGACTAGTTCGGCAACAGAGTGATCCTGCCCAAAAAGCTGAACTAAAAGCGTTCTTGGCCGAGTTTAATCACTTCGATAATTTTGGATTCGATGTAGATATTTACAAACGCCCTTGGATCATTAAGAAACGGGTTCCGAACGACACTCGACCAATCCGGCGACCATTCACGCCCTGCTATGATTTCAAAGCAGTTGTTGTAAAGAAGATCGAGTGTGACAAAACAACCGAATGGATTTATGTGTCATTTCGCATTCCATACAAGCCACCCGGTGAACTCTGGCTGAAAAAAGACGATTTTAGTCCCAAGAAGCTGCTGAAGAAGTTCATGTCTGCTGGTGGTGTCCTCTACTATACCGCCGATAGCAAACAATGGGCAGATTTATTGGCGGCTTTCATCAGTTCAATTTTGGACACTGAACATCCGTACTTGCTGCCTCCTGTTGGATGGTATCAATCAGCGGATGGCCGCTGGATCTATACGCCGCAGCTGAAAGAAGCTTTAGCTACTCCAGCAGTAGATACCACCCGCTCAAATCGGCTTTCCTTGGTTTTAGCCGGAATTTTAGGGATTATCAAAACCAGAATTCCTGACAAATTTAAGGGCGTTCATCGTTTCTTTGCTTTTGGGGACGATGATGCTGTTGTTCCAACATGGATAACCGCTGACGATATACCGAAGCACTTCAATGAAATGCTCGATCAGCACGGCCCCGATGTCCTGCTTCCAATATCCGGTGACGATCCGATGCTCACAGCCACCATTGGCAACTACCGTTCAAAGACGAATTTTGCAACGCTGATTACGCGGACTAAAACAGAGCCTCGTTTTCCGCTGTGCCTTATCGTATCTACGAACGGCATTACTGAGTTGCAGCAGAAGCACTGTCTGTTCTTGCCTCATGAGGAAGGCCATGCAGCCGCGCTGCCTCTGACAGAAATTGTTAGCAAGCTGTGTGCCCTTGTTGAGCACAACCCAGATGCCTTTGAGCGCATCGTTGAGCGATCCTACACAACTGCTTTAGGTTCCTTGGATGAAGAATGCGCCTTTCGGAATGAAATCGCGCTTCTAAGCGTTTCATCCGCTGTTCTTTGCTGGGCATTAAAACTCCTTAAGCAGCCGGATTCAGCGCAAACAACACACGAGGTCTGTCAGGCATACATCAATAATTGCTTATCCGAGTGGGACAGCTCGCTGGATTGCAACGCAAAGGAAATTTTACACAAGGCACTCTTTTCGGCAAGCGAAGCCGGTGATATTCGTTTTATACGCTATGAAGAGGTCGATTCCAGCTATGACCCTGAACGGGACATCGTCCAAAAAAAGGATGCTTTCCTTCTGAAAGGGTCTTTGCTGAAGTCTCTGCTCCATGAGTATGCACCGGGATATAGTGCATCCGATGTTATTTCGCGTTTGCAAAGTGAGCATCTGCTCTCTGAGTTCAGCTCTGCCAAAAAGATTCGCATTAACAGCGGAACCTATGTAGATGCTCGACTCTTGACTTTGAAGTGCAGTTGCTTAACCGAATATGAAGATTCTGATTGAAACAGGAGGGACAGAACCATGAAGTTGAAAATAGGCTCTACCTATCAAAAAGCCGTTACAATCGTTGAAAAACTCAAGGAAGGGAACGCTTCCATTTTTATCTGTGGAAAAAGCGGCGTAGGAAAGTCTACTCTTTCCTACGATATTATAAGGGGGCTGCTGGAGTCAGGTGTTCGGATCGTAGTCATAGATCACCGGCACGCTGTGTCTTTTCCAGTAGAACTAGAACCGTATGTACATCGTCAGGACGTATCTCAAAAGCCACTCAAGCTGCATTTGTTCGGGGCATCAGATAATCCAGCGGATGCGGCTGCATCTTTCGCTGATACTATCACATCCGTTATCGCTCTGTCGAATGCACAAGAACAGCTATTGCAGCCTCTTTTAAAAGAGGTGCTTCGCGCTTCACCGGCTCCGAATGAAGTGCTGGAATACCTGCATCAGGAGATCAAGAGTTCTCATTCACGCTCTGCGCCCGGTTTGGAAAACGCCTTGGCACCCCTATTTGCACAAAAGCTTTTTGAGGATGGTGACATAGAGTTTTCTCCCGGCATCACCTTGCTGGATTTGAGCTCGTTTTCGTTATCTACGCAACACATCGTTGAAGAGGTGCTTTTTGCAGCACTGTTACGAGAAGCCACCTGCGAGGATTTTCCGCCTACCTTTTTGTATCTGGACGAGTTAAGCAACTATACGCTACGCTCTTCCAACGCATTGGGGCGAATCCTCTGTGAGGGCCGCAAACAAGGTCTGTACGCACTGCTGGTTGCCCAGAACATTCGTGTGTTCAAGCCTGAACAACGGATTTTGCTTCAGCAATGCAAGTATATGATGTGTTTCCAGCCAGCGGATGAAGAGGTTCGTATGTGTGCCCGTTTAATTAGTTCGTCAGGTGGAACCAAGTTGACTTCCATGCTAAAGAGTCTTCAGGTTGGTGAGTTCATGGTCTCCGGCCCAGTTTATGTAGGTGATTCTGATACGCCGACTACCAAGCCACTGGTCGTCCATAGTAAGTCACCAGAGGATGTCGTTCCTGCCAATGGCCCGCTGGCGATTCCGGTACCTTCCGATACAGAACCGATCCTGCCCCCAGCGCAGATTGACCTTCTTCTGCCGTTGGACGCTCTTGATGACTGTGACGATGAAGAAGCCGCTCCCAGCAAACCGGAAACCATAACGGAGAACGCCTGTCCTCTGCTGCCGGATTCGCCTTCGGAGCCTTCCATTGAACCGCTGCATCTTCGTGATAAATCTTCTGCTCCACAAGAGCAAAGTCAATCCCAGCAACTGCAGCTGCTTCGATCTGCAGTTTTTACATCCGTTCCTGTGAACTCGTATTACGGTAATTATAACTGTTCTTGGCCACCAGCACAAGTGCAACCGGCAACCTTTTCTTACCCGAACATGGATTTCAGTTCACTGATTCAACAGGATGATGCGCAGATTTCCTTTCAAGCGCTTATCACACCATAAGGCAAAATGTACGCTAATTCAAGCAGATATGCTTATCATGAAGCAATCCGCTTCGCATTCAATTTTAATTTCAGGAGGAAAACACTATGAGCACTCATACCAACATCAACATGTCCCCCGCTGTTTCCAATTTTGCAGCCGATCTCAACTCGGAACCGATTTCCTTTCCGAACACCGATACATCCATCAAAAAGTCCGTCCTGTTCGTGCCGCTCAATGAAAAGTGGTTGTTGACGATTCCAGAGGCTGCTGCCTATTTTGGTGTAGGGCAAAACCGCATTTCCGAGCTTGCCTTGCAGGATGGGTGCAAGTTCGTTGTGTTCGTGGGGGCTAAGAAACTCATCAAGCGGAAGAAGTTTGAGGAGTTTTTGAACGAGCAATACGCCATCTGATACCCTATAACGCCCGCTGAAGGGCTTGCATAAACTACGCCCGCATGATACAATAAAATGTGTTGTGTGGGCTCTTTTTATCTCGAAAGGAGCCTCAAACATGGGCAAAAATCTTAAAGGAAAACAACTCGGAAAAGGGCTTGGTCAGCGAAAAGACGGTCTGTACTATGCCCGTTGCCGAAATTATCGCGGTGAGCGTGAGGAACGCTGCTTCAAGACCCTTCCAGAAGCCAAGAATTGGCGACAGGAACAGCTCTATCTACGCTTACACCCTGAAGGTCGGACTGTGGCATCGCCCAATATGACGGTGGACGCATGGTTCAATCAATGGGTCAAAGATGTCGTTGGCAACCGTGCTCCGAACACTGTTCGGAATTATCGGGAGCGATACGAGCACAACATTCAGCCATTCATCGGTTCTATGCTGCTGCGCGATGTCAAGCAGATCGACTGTCAGCGGATTTTGAACGCCATGGAGGACGACTACGCCGGTTCAACCATCCGGCAGACCTATATGACAATGGGCACATTTTTCAAGAGTGCCAAAGATAATGGCTTCATCGACCGTCATCCTATGGATGGTGTTCGCTATACGAAACCTGTCCGGGCGGTTGATGACATCCACTTTCTGACTGTAGACGAGCAGAAACGGTTTCTGGAAGCTGCCAAAGGCTCCCACAACTATGCTCAGTACGCACTGATTCTGGAAACTGGCTTGCGTACTGGTGAAATGATCGGTCTGACATGGGATGCTATCGATTGGGAGAAACGTACCCTGACGGTCAACAAGACCTTGGAGTTCCGCTACAAGCAAGACGAATGGCGTGCTGGCCCTCCGAAAACGGAATCCAGCTACCGTACCATTCCTTTGACTGACACCGCTTACGACATCCTGCGGGAAATCTACGACACCAGAGAATACCGCAACGAATCGGAAGGCCTCTCCACTGTCCTGACCTTTATGGATCGTAAGACTGGTCAAAAGCGGAAGCTGGTTATGTGCGACTTAGTGTTCATCAACTGGCGTACCGGAATGCCCGCCAAGAACAGCTCCTATGACACTCACCTCTACAAGCTGTGCGATGATGCAGGGATCGAGCGATTCTGTATGCACGCTCTGCGCCATACATACGCTACCCGCGCCATTGAGAGCGGAATGCAGCCCAAGGTCCTGCAAAAGCTGCTGGGTCACGCCAGTATCACGACCACTATGAACCGCTATGTTCATGTAACAGACGATTCCATGAAAAAGGCCGTAGCGCAGTTTGCAAAGGCACAGGAAGCACAAAAAGGGTGAGTAAAGGGTGAGTAAATCCAATTTTCCCACCCAATGCCAAATTCAGTTCTCGCAAAAAGCAACTTATATCCGTTCAATATAGTTGTTTATCATCTACATCATAAAAGGAGAAATCATAAAAATGAAATTAGGTATCGTGGGGCTCCCGAACGTCGGCAAGTCCACTCTGTTCAATGCCATCACCTCCACCAAGAATGCAGAAGCCGCAAACTATCCCTTCTGCACCATCGAGCCGAACAGCGGCATCGTAGCCGTGCCGGACAAGCGTCTGGACAAGCTGGCCGAGATCTGGCAGACCAATAAAAAGACCCCTGCCATCGTGGAGTTTGTGGATATCGCGGGCCTTGTAAAGGGTGCCAGCCAGGGTGCAGGCCTTGGCAACAAGTTCCTGGGCCACATCCGCGAGTGCGACGCCATTGTGCATGTGGTGCGCTGCTTTGACGATGACAACATCATCCATGTGGTGGAGGATGTTTCCAAGGCTGAGGCCGTGGACCCCATTGCCGACATCGATGCCATCGACTACGAGCTGATCCTGTCCGACCTTGAGGTGGTGCAGAACCGCGCAGGCCGCATGGCAAAGGCCGCCAAGAGCGGCAACAACAAGGGTGCTGCCGCTGAAGCCGCATGGCTGCAGCAGCTGGCCGACCACCTGAGCGCCGGCAAGCCTGCCCGCAGCTTCGATTTTGACGAGGGCGATGCCGAGCAGCAAGCTGTTCTGCACGAGATGGGCCTGCTGAGCGCAAAGCCGGTGCTGTACGCCTGCAACGTGGGTGAGGATGACCTGATGGAGGGCATCGAAAACAACAAGTATGTCCCGCTGGTGGCCGCACGCGCCAAGGAAGAGGGCGCACGCTACATTCCCATCTGCGCCAAGACCGAGGAGGATATCGCCGACTACTCCCCCGAGGAAAAGAAGGCCTTTCTGGCTGAAATGGGCATTGAAGCCAGTGGTCTGGACAACCTCATCACTGCCAGCTATGATCTGCTGGGCCTGATCTCCTTCCTGACCGATGGCAAGAAGGAGTGCCGCGCATGGACCATCCGCAAGGGCACCAAAGCACCGCAGGCTGCCGGCAAGATCCACAGCGATTTCGAGCGCGGCTTCATCCGTGCCAGCGTCATTGGCTACAGCGATCTGGAAGCCAACAACTTCGATTATGCCGCCGTCAAGGCCAAGGGTCTGCAGCGTACCGAGGGCAAGGAATACGTTGTCAACGACGGCGATGTGATCGAGTTCCTATTCAACGTCTGATATCGAAATAGCATCCATGTAAAACTCTGCCGGGCTTGCCCTCTCCGTCTGCTCACTGCGTTCGCATCCACCTCTCCCAAAGGGAGAGGCCTTGGCACAGAGATAAAGTTTGCCGCCACGACCCCACCTGTGAAAATAGCGTTTGTTGCGGCCCGCAGGCCGCAACAAACGCGAAATAAAAATATTCTTTCCGCTGTACATGGCCAGAGCAAAGCGGAGGCCATTCAAAATCGTCCCGCCATCCGTAAGGACGCTGAAAAAAATCAATCCTACTATAAAAGGAGTTCACCATGATCTTTGGTATTATGGGCGCAATGCCCGATGAAGTCGATCAGCTGTGTGCAAAGCTGGAGGATGTCACCGTGGAGCCCTACGGCGGCGTGGATTACCACAAGGGCACGTTGGCCGGCAGACAGGTGGTGGTGTGCTGTGCCGGCATGGGCAAGGCCAATGCCGCCGCCACCACGCAGGTGCTCATCACAAAATTCGGCGCGGAGAAGATCATCTTTTCCGGCATCGCAGGCAATATGACCTCGAAGATCGGCATTGGTGATGTGGTCATCGGCAAGACCGTGCTGTACCATGACGCCCAGCTGGATATGATCTGCCAGAACCCGCCGTTCCTTAAGGAATACACCGGCGACCCGGAGCTGATCGCTGCCGCCGAAAAAGCCTGCGCCGAAGCGGGTGTGAAGGCTCTGGTGGGCAAGATCGCCACCGGCGACCTGTTTGTGGGCGACAGTGAAACCAAGGCTGCCATTGAAGCCAAATGCGCCCCCGACTGCGTGGAGATGGAAGGTGCCGCTGTGAGCCAGATCGCCGCCAAGAACGGTGTGCCCTGCGTCATCCTGCGCGCCATGAGCGACAACGCTGACGAGGACGGCCACGAGGTGCTGGTGGTGAAAAAATTCAGCATTGCGGAATATGTAGCCACCGCCACCAAGATCGTGGCAGCAATGGTGGAAGCACTGTAAAAAAGAACCCTCTCAGTCCATGCTTCGCATCGCCAGCTCCCCCGAAAGGGGGAGCTTTTGACATTCCGGAAAGGTTTTCCGTTTTGCCAATGACTCGCCCTTCGGGAGAGCTGGCGAACAAAGTGAGCCTGAGAGGGTTTTCTTTTACAAAAACTGTTCCAGCTTTACCCGGCTGTCCTCCTGAAACTCCTGCAGCCTTTGGGCAAGGCGCTTTGCGCCGGGCGCGGCATTGGGGTAATCCTTCTGGGCCTTTACGCAGTCCACCACCCCCATGCCGCTGCCTTGTGTGAGCATCTCGGCCAGATTGCGGGTAGACTTGTCCGTGAGGGTCTTCATACTGATGCCCATTTTCGTGTTCAGCTTTGCCATGGCGCTCTGCCCCTGCGCGGTGCCGCCGCAGGCCTCGATGGCGGTGTGCGCTTCCTGATTGAGCTGGTGGTACACATTGCGCTGGCGCAGCAGCTCGGCCTTGAACTGCACATCATCGGTCATCGGCACGATCTGTTCCAACGTATTCTTGCCCATCTCCGTGTTCTGCACCACGGCTTCCAGCAGGTTCAGGTTGTCGTTTTTCTGGTTTTCCATACAAAAAAATCCCCCTTCTGGCCTTAGTCTGCGCCAAAAGGGGGATTTTATACACTGGTTTTATTCTGCACGCATCTGATTGCCGCCGGCGTTCTGTGCCTCCCGCAGGCGTGCATCGCACAACTCGTACAGTGCCTGCCAGCTCTTGGCCTGCACCTCCTCAAGGCTCGCCACGCCGCAACTCAGGGTAAAGGGCACCCGGCGCATCATGCCGGTGGTGGTGATGCATTCCCGGGGCATCTGCTGATACAGGCTCTGCATTTCCTCTGCCAGCTGCTTGCCGTCGGCATCCAGACAGCCCACCGCAAAGATGCTGCCGGTCAGGCGGCAGACCACGCGGGTCGCAGGGGTATCAAAGCTCTTTTTCCACTGGTTGCCCACAAAGCAGTGCAGCTGGTCCATCACAGGCTGGCCGTAGGTATCCCGCAGCTTCTGGCCGTTGTCGATGCTCACCAGCGCCACAGCCGCCTTGCGGCCCTGCGCTGCACACTGTTCCAGCTTTTGGGCAAACACCGTTTCCAGATAGCGGCGGTTGTACACGCCGGTAAGGAAATCGTGGCTCATATCCTCGCGGCACAGTTCCCGCTCCCGGGGTGTCATGCGCTCTTCCGGCAGCACATTGCCTGCCAGCGGTGCGCACATTTCCAGCTCCCAGCATTTGCCGTCCGCTTCCACTCTGCGGTGCAGCACACAGTCCACACGGCCATTGCGCAGCTCGTAGTCCACCCGCAGGCCATCGTCCTGCCAGCCGTCACAAAGCGGTGCTTCGGTCAGGGTCACTGCCTCAAATACGGCCTGCGCTGAGCGCGCAAGTTCCCGCAGATCCTGCTCGGTACATTCTTTCTTCATGTAATTTTCCCCATCATCTGCGCACGCGGCGCTCCCGTATCCCGCGTGCAGTCGCCTGTTCCCCATACGTTCAGGAACCATCTGCCGCATTATGCATCCCGCGCCCGCCCTGTTTCCGGAAATGCCGGGAACGCATCAGGCAAAGAAAAATGGCATAATGCTGCTTTAGCAACATTATACCATTCAGCTTCCGATTTTACCAGCAAAACGCACAATTTTCTGCCGGAGTTTTTACATTTTCGTCAAATTGCTAAGCTCCCGCCGCTCTGTGCCTTCTGTTTATACGCGGCAGTACACACTGCACTCGTCGTGGATGGTCTTGGCCAGTGCCTTGGCGGCAAAGCCGTCAGCGGCGCGCCATGCCCAGTTTCCACCCAGCCTGCCGGGGGTATTCAAGTGTGCTTCCGCGCCCAGACCCAGCCAGTCGTACATGGGGATGATGGCCCGGTCAGCCACCGACCCCAGCGCTGCGCGCAGCAGAGCGATGCGGACATCATCGGTCCGGATGGCCGCCAGCTCCTTTGCGGTGGGCTTTACGCCGGTCAGGTGCAGGTAAGCGGCTGCGGCAGCCTTTTCCTTTTCGGAAGCGCCGTTCTCCCACCAGTCGGTCAGGGTGGTGTTATCGTGGGTGCCGGGATACACTACGCTGTTCTTGACGTGGTTGTGGGGCAGATACTCGCTGTCCCCATCGCTGAAGGCGAACTGCAGCACCTTCATGCCCGGGAAGGTGCTGTCGGCCAGCAGCTTTCGCACGCTGGGGAACAGTTCGCCCAAGTCCTCGGCGATGATGGGCAGCTTGCCCAGTGCGGCCTCCAGTGCATCGAACAGCTCCATGCCGGGGCCGTTCTCCCACTTGCCGGTGCGGGCGGTGGTGCTGTCCGCCGGGATGGCCCAATAGGTATCGAAGCCGCGGAAGTGGTCGATGCGCAGCAGGTCGTAGATGCCCAGTGCGTGGCGCACCCGGCGCACCCACCACGCGTAGCCAGTCTTTTTGTGGTAGGCCCAGTTGTACAGCGGGTTGCCCCACAGCTGACCGTCGGCAGAGAAGTAATCCGGCGGGCAGCCCGCCACACGGGCAAATCCGCCGTCGGCATCCAGCTCAAACAGCGCGCCGCCCACCCATGCATCCACCGAGTCGGCAGAGACATAGATGGGGATGTCGCCCAGGATCTGCACGTCCTTTTTGTTGGCGTAGGCCTTCACCGCCTGCCACTGGGCCGCAAACTTGTACTGCACGAACTTCCAGAACCCGATCTCTTCCTCGTTTTCGGCGGCAAAGGCAGCAAGGGCCTTCTTGTCGCGCAGGCGGTAGGGCTTGTCCCACTCCACCCAGTTCTTCATGCCGTTGGCCACTTTCAGGGCCATGTACAGGGCGTAGTCGTCCAGCCACTCCTCATTGGCGAGGGTAAAGGCATAATAATCATCCGGGAAGTAATAGCTGCAGCCGTGCAGCCCAGCGCACTGCTTGCGCCATGCGGCGTAGGCGGTGCGCAGGACTTTAAAGCGGCTCACATACAAAGTGCCGTAGTCCACCTCTTTGGGGTCTGTGCCCCATTTTTCGGCCTTGAGCTGGGCGGCGGTGAGCAGGCCTTCTTCCTTCAAAGCGTCGAGGTCGATAAAATAGGGGTTGCCCGCAAAGGCCGAGCAGCTCTGATAGGGGCTGTCACCGTAGCCGGTGGGACTGAGCGGCAGGATCTGCCAGATCTTCTGGCCCGCTTGTGCCAGAAAATCCACAAACTTGAATGCTTCCTTGCCAAAGCAGCCAATACCGTAAGGGCCGGGCAGGCTGGACACCGGCATCAGGATTCCACTTTCACGCATGCTATTACCTTCCTCATTTTTAACATTTTATGGGAATATCGTTGTTTCTTATCATAACATATCCGCAGACTATTTTCCACAGGCAAAAAACGTGGTATACTTGTTTTTAAACTGGGTGTGTATCCCTTTTTCGATTTTAAATAGCCTCCGCTTTCGCTCTGGCTATGTTCAGCGGAATCCAGATTTTTTATTTCGCGTTTGTCGCGGCCTGCGGAACTTGTCGGGGCAAGGCCCCTCCATCTGCTGACGCAGACCGCTCGCCGCTTAAAAGCCCCACCGGGGCTTTCATTGCTGCGCAAACGCGGGCCGCTCCAAACGCATTTTCACCAGAAGGGCCGAAACCGGCAGATGCAGTAAAATCTCTTTTGTTGTTGGCCTTTACGGCCCCTTGCGTGAAAAAGCAGAATTGGAACGACCGCAGTCGTTCCAATTCTGCAAAAATAAAAATAAATTTTCCGCTGAATATGGCCAGAGCCTGCGGCGGCCATTTTAAATCGTCAAACTGCACCCTGAACAGGAGGTACCCGCGCCATGCAGCGCACAGAAAAATATTTTGAACAGGACGCTTTCCGCACCCAGTGCGAGAGCACCATCCTTGCCGCAGAGCCGGACGAAAAGGCCGGCGGCGGGCGCATTGCGCTGGACGGCACAGTGTTTTACCCGGAGGGCGGCGGTCAGCCTGCCGACCGGGGCACCCTGACCCTGCCGGACGGTGCCACGTTGAATGTGACCGATGTGCACGAGCATGACGGCATCCTCTGGCACAGCGTGGACGCTCTGCCGGAAAGCGCTGTTCCCGGCACTGCCGTTTCCGGCTGCATCGACTGGGAATGGCGGTTTGACAAAATGCAGCAGCACACCGGTGAGCACATCCTTTCCGGCATCCTGCACCAGATGTTCGGGGCCGAGAACGTGGGCTTCCACATCGGTTCCGAGGCCGTGCGCATGGACACCAGCGTGCCCATTTCTGCCGAGGGCCTGCAGGCAGCCGAGCTTGCCGCCAACCGCATCGTGTGGCAGGATGTGCCGGTGCTGGTCAGCTACCCCACCCGGGAGGAACTTGCCGCCCTTGTCTACCGCTCCAAAAAGGAGATCGAAGGGCAGGTGCGCATCGTGACCATTCCCGGTGCGGATGTCTGCGCCTGCTGCGGCACCCACACCCGCACCACCGGACAGGTGGGACAGATCAAAATTCTGGCATCCGAAAACTACAAAGGCGGCGTGCGGCTGAGCGTGGTGTGCGGCCAGCGGGCATTGCTTGCTGCACAGGCTATGCGCCAGCGGCAGGCCGACATCGGGGCGCTGCTCTCGGCCAAGGCCGACCAGACCGCTGTGGCGGTGCATCGCGTCTACGATGAGTATACTGCGCTCAAGTTTACACACTTTGGTGTATGTTCTCAGCTGTTCGATGCACTTGCCCAGCTGGCAAACCCCGGTGAAGATGCCATCCGCACCGTGCCCGGCCTTGACCCGGACGGCCTGCACCGGCTGGCGGTGCGCCTGACCGAAGCCACCACCGGTCTCTGCGCCGCCCTGACCCCCACCGAAAAGGGCACCGGCTACTGCATCGCGCAGGCAGACGGCGATGTGCGCGCCCTGACCAAAGCCCTGAACGCCGCCCTGAACGGACGCGGCGGCGGCAAGCCCGGCATCTGTCAGGGCAGCTGCGCCGCTGCACCGGAACAGGTGGAGGTGTTTTTGCGGGAGCAAAAATAACCCTCTCAGTCAACGCCTGATGGCGTTGCCAGATTCCCCCTTTTGTCGCTGCGCGACATCCGTTCCCCTCTTTGTCACCTACGGTGACATTTCTCCCCGGCCGGGGAGAATCTGTCCCGGCCGGGGGAAGTTTTTCCTCTCAGGGGGCTTCTATTGCAAAATCGAATAGCTTTCCCTCTTATAGTCAAAAAGCTCCCCCTTTCGGGGGAGCTGCCGAGCGAATGCGAGGCTGAGAGGGTTTACAACATCAAGGAGAACAACAAACTATGAGAATGCGTTTCAAACCCTATGCCCACGACGAACTGATGGCCGCGGATTTCCATGTGCACGAACCCCTCATCTGGGGCGGCAAGTGGCACGGCCAGTATGCCCGCCCGGAGCAGCCCTTTGTGCTGGAACTGGGCTGCGGCAAGGGCGGCTTCATCTCCCAGCTGGCCTGTGCCCACCCGGAAAACAACTACCTGGGCATCGATATCACCGATAAGGTGCTCATCCTCGCCAAGCGCAAGATCGAAGCCGCCTATCAGGCTGCAGGCCGCCCCATCGACAACGTGAAGATCATGAGTACCGATATCGAGCGCATCAAGGGGGTCATTACCGCCGAGGATACGGTCAGCCGCATCTACATCAACTTCTGCAATCCGTGGAGCAAGAACGGCTCTTCCCACAAGCACCGCCTCACCTATCCGCGCCAGCTCATCAACTACCGTGAGTTCCTCAAGGACGGCGGCGAGATCTACTTCAAGACCGACGACGATGATCTGTTCCGCGACAGTCTGGAATACTTCCCTGCTTCCGGCTACGACATCGAGTGGATGACCTTTGACCTCCATGAGAACGAGCCGGAGTGGAACATCCGCACCGAGCACGAGGGCATGTTCACCGAAATGGGCATCAAGATCAAGGCCCTGATCGCCCGCAAGGACCCGAACCCCGCCAGCGTGACCTGGATCGAGCCGAAGATCCTCAAGCGTCAGGCCCGCGAAGCGGCCGAGGCCGAGGCTGCCGCCAAGGCTGCACAGGAAGGCGAAGGCAATGAATGACCCCTGCGAGATCTGCCTGAACAATGTGCAGGACGAGTACGGCAGCTGGTACTGTGCTCAGGGCGGCTGTCTGGACGAGGACGAGATGGCCCGCTATCTTTCCCGCAGCACAGCTGCCTGCCCGTTCTTTGAGCCGGGCGATGAATACAAGATCGTACAAAAACAGAACTGACCTGCGCAGCAGCATGATTCTCACAGGAGGTGTTTTATGCTCAACTTTCTCACGACCACCACAGTATGCGGCTTTTCGCTGTATCATGTGCTGGCCTTCTTCCTCATTTATTCCTGCACCGGCTGGTGTCTGGAGGTCATCTTTGCCGCCGCCACCACCGGTCAGCTGGTGAACCGCGGCTTTCTCAACGGCCCGGTGTGCCCCATTTACGGCTTCGGCATGGTCATTGTGCTGTTCACCCTGACCCCTCTGCAGGGCAGCGTCCTGCTGCTGTACATCGGCGGCGTCATCCTGCCCAGTGCGCTGGAGCTGGTGGGCGGCTGGGCACTGTATAAGCTCTATCACACCCGCTGGTGGGACTACAGCGACTTTCCCTTCAACATTGGCGGCTACATCTGTCTGGAATTCAGCCTGCTGTGGGGCGTGGGCACGCTGGTGGTCATGCGCATCGTCCACCCGGTCGTCGCCGGTCTTGTGGATATGGTCCCGCCCTTTGTGGGCTTTGTCGTTATGTGTGTGCTCTATGCAGTCTACGCGGCAGACGTAGTCGTTACGGCCTTTGCCGCCTCCGGTCTGGCCAAGACGCTGGATGCCATGGAGCAGCTGGCTGACAGTATCCATGCCGTCAGCGATGCCATGACCCAGCTGCTGGGCACCACCACCCTGAACGCCGACCAGAAGCTGGACGAGCAGCGCCTGCAGCTCAAGCTTGCTGCCGCCGAGGCCCGCGAAGCCGCACCGGAAAAGCGCGCCCTGCGTGAAACGCTGGCCGCCGTCCGTGCCAAGACCGAAGAGGCCCGCGGGGCCGCAAAGCGTGCTTCCGAGATCGCCAAGCTCAACACGGCCGAAGCCGCCAAGGCTGCACAGCTGGCCGCCAAGGGCACGATGGAGCGCGCTGCCGAGCTGCTGCGTCTGGAACAGCTGGCCGAGGAGCTGCAGGCCCGCAGCGATGAAATGCAGGCCCAGCTGCTGCGCACCCCCCGCATCGTTGGCCCGCGCCGCATGCTGCGCGCCTTCCCCGGCCTGAAGCATGGCGTAAAAAAGACCACCCTCAAGGCCCTGCGCCTTGGTCTTGCCCGCCGGGAAAGCCCCGAAGAAGAACCGAAGAAAAACGGCTCCGACACCCGCAAGGATGCCTGAGACCGCTGCCCAAAAGACCGCTGCACAGGAATGCAGCGGTCTTTTTATGCCCCGCCTCTTCCGGACCCGTCTGGTGTTCCGTTCTTTTTTTGCTGCAATGTCGCAATGTTTTAAATATCTATTTTCAAAGGTTTAAAATCGTGCTATACTGTTTTATAAAATGCCATATTTTGTCGAAAACATCCAACAGCGAGGGATTTATCATGTCCGAAGAACTGAAGTTGAATGAAAATGTCGGCGCACCGCAACCCGATGCACTTGCACAGATCGCATCGGTAGACCCCAGCCCGGCCGTGGGCGGTGTGCACCGCTTTACGCCGACCATGCTCAGCCGGATCAAGGAGCAGCGTCAGCTGCTGAGTGAGCTGGAGCACGCCCTGAAAAATCACGAGTTCTGCTTCTTTCTGCAGCCCAAGTGCAACAGCATGACCCGCGCCATCGTGGGCATGGAAGCACTGGTGCGCTGGAACCACCCCACCCGCGGCTGCGTGCCCCCGTCTGAGTTCATGCCCCTGCTGGAAAGCACCGGCCTTGTGACCCAGCTGGATCAGTACATCTGGGAGTCTGTCTGCAAGACCCTGCACAAGTGGCAGGAGAGTGGCAGCAATCTTGTGCCTGTATCTGTGAATGTTTCCGTGGTGGATATCGTCAATCTGGACGTGCCGCAGATCTTCTCCAACCTTGTGGAAAAGTATCAGCTGGAGCCCAAGCTCCTGCTGGCCGAGATCACCGAGACCATGCTGGCCAAAAACGCTTCTCTGGTGGAAAACACCATCCAGGGCCTGCACCGCAAAGGTTTCTCTGTGATGATGGACGATTTTGGCAGCGGCTATTCTTCGCTGAATATGCTCAAGGACACCAACGTGGATGCCATCAAGCTGGACATGAAGCTCATCGACATGAACCAGCAAAACCGCAGCAAGGGCGTGCAGATCGTGGAATCGGTGGTGGATATGGCCCACCGCCTGAATCTGCCCATCATCGCCGAAGGCGTGGAAACGCCGGAGCAGGTCTCCATGCTGCAGGCCGCCGACTGCCTGTATACGCAGGGCTATTACTTCTACAAGCCCATGCCGGTGGAGAATGCCGAGGCCCTGCTGGCCCAGCCCAACAGCGAGGATTACTGGGATATGCGCCGCGACCTGCTGCGCCGTGACCGCCGGGCACCCATCTCCGACAGTGAGCAGACCGCACTGGCGCTGCAGGCCTACCAGATCTTTGCGGATAATGTGCTGGAGCTTTCTCTGCTGAACCTTTCCACCGGCGAATACCGGGTCATCAAGCGGGATCCGCGCCTGCCCGGTGCGGGTTCGGACACTGAGGAGGACTTTGCCGCTTACTGTGAGCGCATGGTGACGAACAAGGTGATCCACCCGGACGACGCGGAGATGTTCACCGACCAGACCGATCTGGAGGCCCTGCGCTCCGCTGTTTTCAGCACCCAGCAGCCGGAGGCCTACCGCTTCCGCAAAAACGTGTCCGGCCAGTTCGTGTGGATCACCATGGAATTTCTGCCCTGCCGCAACTGCTGCGCCAAGAACCCATGGGCCACCGTGGTGGTGCGTGAGGATGCACAGGCCGACCATCTCAGCGAGGAGCTGGACTTCTCCTACAGCCACGACACCCTGACTGGCCTGCTGAACCGCAGCCTCTTCGAGACCGATCTGCGGACGCTGCAGGCCAGCGAATACGACTCCATGGTGTGCACCTATATCGATGTGGTGGGCCTGCACGAGATCAACAACCATCTGGGCCACCGCAGCGGTGATGCCATGCTCTGCTTCATTGCCAATGCGGCCCGCAAGTTCTTTGTTTCCAGCCGCATCTACCGCATCGGCGGTGACGAATTCGTGATCCTCACCCCGAACCAGCCGCCCTACAGCGTGTGGGTGGCTGTGGACAAGATGCGTGCTTTCCTGCGCGAGAAGGAATATGAGATCTCGGTGGGCATCCAGAGCACCAACGACCTGCACCGGCTGGACGATGCCATGAATCAGGCCGAAGCTGCCATGCGGCAGGACAAGCAGGCCTATTATGCCCGCAACGGCCAGGAGCGCCAGCTGCGGGGCCTGAACGAGAAGCTGGAGCAGACCCTGACCGAAAAGCGGGATGCCGAGCATTTTCTGCGGGTCCTTGCCCCCAAGTACAAGAGCGTGTTCGTTGTGGATCTGAAGACCGACCGTATGCGCGGCGTGATCGTCCCGGACTATTTCCAGAAAATTCTGGACACCTCCGGCGGCTCTTTCCTCGCCGTTCTGCAGCAGTACCGTGATACGCAGGTGCAGCCCGCCTGCCGCGAGAGTCTGGCGGACCTGCTGGACTACAACTATATCCGCAGCAAGGTCCTGACCGGCGACATCGTGGAGCACACCTATAAAAAGACCGACGACACCACCTTCCGCGTCAAGGTGACACCCTATTCCAAGAGCGGAACGCACATTGATGAGACCATCTGGATCTTCTCCTGTGAGGATCCAGCTCTTACCCCCCCCCAGACGAAATAAGTGACTAAAGAAAAAGAGACGACTGATTTGAACGATCAGCCGTCTCTTTTTTTAGTTTATGCCCACAAATTCTCCGGGTACTGGCCCCCTGCCGTTTTGCGGGCGATGGCTTCCACCACCAGCGGCTTGTCCTCACGGTAGGTAACGCCGTACCATTTATCCGTGCTGCGCAGCACCTGAATTTTTGCCTTGCCCTCTTCGATCAGCTCCGTGACCACCAGCGGCAGGAAATACTCGCACTTGAGCGGGTTTTTGGGCAGATTTTCGGTCAGCCAACCCGCAAAGCGCTGCTCGGCTTCGTCCAGAAAGCTTTTGCCAAAGCCCCACAGGTTCATGCTCACCGGGGTATCGCCGGGCAGGTCGGTCCAGCTTGCGCCGCCGTCCTCGGTGAAGTGTACGCCGTTTTCGTACGTTTCAATGCGGGTGCGTTCGGTCACACTGTGCAGGGTGCCGTCGGGTTCGGTCACGCATACGCCGCGGGCCACGCTGCCGTTCTCGGAGACAGTGTTCCGGAGCAGATAGCTTACCATGCAGTAGTCGTAATAGCTGCCGTCCTCGTGGGTGGACAGGTAATCATACATCACCCGGAAGGCCTCCGGGCCGTAATAATCATCGGCATTGATGACTGCAAACGGGCCGTCGATGAGGTCCTTTGCAGCCAGAACGGCGTGGCAGGTGCCCCAGGGCTTGACACGGCCCTCCGGAACGGCAAAGCCTGCGGGCAGCTCATCCAGCTGCTGGAAGGCATATTTCACGTTCATGGCCTTGGATACACGCTCACCGATGGCTGCCTTGAAAGCATCCTCGATCTCATGCTTGATAACAAAGATCACCGTCTCAAAGCCTGCGCGGCGGGCATCGTAAAGGGAATAATCCACGATCACCTGACCGTTCGGCCCCACCGGGTCGATCTGTTTCATGCCGCCGTAGCGGCTGCCCATGCCAGCCGCCATGACCACCAGTACCGGTTTCTTCATATAAGGTTCCTCCCCCTGTTCAGGCCGCAGCTGCGGCAGAAATTCTTGCGTTTATTATACTACTCTTGGCAGGCGTAAGCAAGGGTGTTGATGTTGGCATTGGCTTCACTCACTCCGTCCACCCTCCGAGGCATTCTGCAAGCTAAAATTTCCAAAATATGCAATTTATTCTTGCAAAAGTATTGTTTTTGCCATGTAAATATTGTATAATGGCGGCATCAATGCAGGTTTTGCCTGTCAAAAAGCGCCCTTTAGTGAAAGCAAAGCTTTCCAATACGATCAAGAAAGAGGTATTTTATCATGAATGAAGCCGTTACCAAGCGCTTTCTGCTGTATTTCCGCCTGATGCTGCTGGTGTGGATCCTGATCGCCAATGCCATCATCCATGTGACCGGCCTGGAGTACAGCTGGCTGATCTTTCTGAGCAATATCATGATGTTCACGCTGGAAGGCGATGTGAAGGATCGCTTTGTCACCGTTGAGCTGGGTGGTCTTGTGGGCCTGATCCTCACTGTGATCGCTCTGCTTTCCATCACGGCCCTGACCCCGGTGCTGGGTGGCTTCTTCGGCTTCCTCATCCCGCTGGCCGTGGTGCTGTTCATCCTCATCATCCTGCACCCCTACGCACCCAAGGTGCTGAACAACGTGGGCTTTGCCTACCTGACCGTGGCCTGCATCGACACCACCGCTCTGGCCACCCACCTGCCCCAGTTCTTCATCACCTTCATCGTGGGTTCGGTCCTCTTCAATGGCGTGTGCGTGCTGCTGATGAAGCCCGCTAAGGCTCTGGCCGTCAAGAGCGTCCAGAAGGAAAACGTGTAACTCTCTTTACGGAGTATATAACATAAGCGAAGGCCCCGTTCCGATCGGAACAGGGCCTTCCCGTTTATGTGTTGTTATTTGCCGAAAATTGCACACTGTCGATTTTTGTGCTATACTGGTCGCGCTGCCCTTCCCATTCTGGCATCAGAAGGGGGTGAGGACCGATGAACTCAATTTTAGTCAACTTTCTCGTGGCTGTCGCAGCGCAGGTAACGGCAAACTATCTGTGCAAGTGGCTTGATAGTCACCGCAAGGGCAAGTAAGCACAAGAACCCCCTTGGAGCGGCAACTCCGAGGGGGTTCACTTTTGTGTGAGACCGATGCAATACTCAATCTCTATCAACTTTCTCTACCCTTATTATATGCATCCTTGCAAAAAAGTCAAGGCGGCGGTATTTTTTTCAGTTTTCGGCATCCATACGGATTCTTACATTCGTTGTTGCCATGCAAAAAAAGCGCCGTTCTCCCCTGCCGGGAAAGCGGCGCTTTGTGTTTTGCAGTGTCTGCTTACAGGCTGCGGTTGCGGATCTCGGCAGTCACCTTTGCGATGAACGCATCCAGCACCATCGTGGTGGTCTCGCCCTTGCGGTCACGCACCGAGATGTTGCCTGCCTCGGCTTCCTTGGCACCCAGAACCAGCATATAAGGCACACGGTCCACCTGCTGTGCCTCGCGGATCTTGTAGCCGATCTTCTGGTTGTCGTCGTCCAGCACAACACGGACACCGGCTTCCACCAGCTTTTCGGTCACGCCCTCGGCGTAGTCCAGCGTCTTTTCGGAGACGGGCAGCACCTTGACCTGCGTGGGAGCCAGCCAGGTGGGGAACTTGCCCTTGGTCTCCTCGATCAGGTAGGCCATGA
>OGYR01000537.1_pt1 | contig 21271 bp, 20 predicted proteins | sample 1576661 | NCBI WGS metagenome assembly OGYR01 (sample SAMEA3541490, study PRJEB24748) | human gut metagenome | biome: human gut; feature: human-associated habitat; material: faeces | place: China | collected 2012
CCAGCAGCAGGATCAGTTCTCCGTGCAGCAGCGGCGACAGCTGCCACGCCGCAAGGCGGCTGCGGTTATCCGCTTCCAACTCCCGTATGACCCTATCCACCTTCCACGCTTTGCCGAACACCGCCGGGAGCCGCAGCTTCTGCCGGGCAATCTTCAGTGCCGTTTCCGGCGGGGGCGGGCTGTCCGCAGCTACGGCGCTGCCACCCTCCTGCCACGGCAGAAAGTGGATGCTGCCGTCTGCCCGACACTGCATTACAAGCACCTCTACCGAGGGGTCGCCGTCCCGCACTGCTGCCCGCGCCGCCGGGTCGGAGCGGGCACCCTCGTTCTGCATCCAGTCGTCCAGCGTATTCAACTGCGCCAGCCGGTGCGTTTCCGGCTGCGGCACAAGGTACGCCTCGGCGCGCGCTTTCTTTTTCTCCTGCGTCTGCTCATATACGCAGCGCATTTCCTCCCCCTGCACCCCGCCGGGAGCTTCCCGCTCCCAGCCGTAGACCTGCTGCACCAGCGGAGAGATTTCCTCCGGCAGCCGGATGCTCCGGGGCAGAAACTTCCGGGTGCGCCAGAGCAACCACTGTCCATATACCGCCTCGCTGCCCGCATCAAAGGCATCTTCCCCGGTGTCCAGCACCGCGCAGCAGGCCTGCTGCAATGGGGCGGGGCGGCTGCGGCGGTGACGGTGCAACCGTCCGATGCGCTGCAACAGCAGATCCATGGGGCAAAGCTCTGTAACAAGAACATCCAGATCAATGTCCAGCGACTGCTCCATCACCTGCGTGCCCACCACGATCAGGTCGTTCCGGCGCTCCGGTGCAGAGCCCTTGCCAATGCGTGCCATCAGCTGGTTTTCCCGCGCTGCGCGGTCCGGCATCAGGAACTGCGCATGGAACAGCTGCACCTCTTTGTCCGGCAGGCTTTCCCGCAGCAGCTGCGCGATCTTCTGCGCTTTTTTGACCGTGTTGACGATCACTCCCGCGCAGCCGCCCTCTGCCAGCTTCCGGCGCAGCAGCGCGGGCAACTCCGGCTCTGTGAGTGTGGTCAGCTGCACCGTTTTACCGGGTGCGTCTGGTGGGATGGCCGTCTGCTTTACCTCTGCGCCGTCCGTCCATGTCAGCAGCGGATAGCCGCAGCTGGTTTTCCATGGGGCGTCCGGGACAGCCTTTTTCTGCTGGTAAGCCTCGACCAGTTCCGCGCGCCGCCGGGCAGGCAGAGTGGCTGACAGCAGGATGACCGGCACCTTGTACCAGCCCAGCCATTCCAGTGCGCGGTCCAGATAGCAGTTCATGTAGGTATCGTAGGCGTGGCACTCGTCAATAATGACCACCTTGCCTGCAAGCCCCAGATGCCGCAGCATAACGTGCTTCTGGGCAAGTGCCGCCAGCAGCAGCTGATCCACTGTGCCAATCACGAAGTTTGCCAGCAGTGCCTGCTTGTTTCCCCGAAACCACTGGTGTACCTGCACCTGATGCGCTTCCTGCGCGTCCTCCTCCAACTGCACCCCGCGCCCCTGCAGCCGCAGATAGCACTCGTTCAGTTCTGCCATGCCGTGTGCCAGCTTTATAGCCTGCGGCAGCGTCTCCTCAGACTGTGTGTCTGCCCAGCCAAGCAGCCGGGGAAAGATGCCGTTTGCCGTGGCCTGTGTGGGCAGCCCGAAAAAGACACCACCCAGCCCGAACCGGCTGGCCATGACCTCCGCAGCGGCCAGCGCCGCCTCAGTTTTACCCACGCCCATCTGTGCTTCCAAAATCAGGATGCCCGGTTCCGCTGCGGTATCCACAGCCTCCAGAACAGCCCTCTGCACCGCATTGGGCGCAAAGCCGAACCGCACCGCAAACTCCTGCGGGTCTGCGATGCCCGGCTGTGCCTCCCACGGGAAGGGCAGCGCCAGCTTTTCCCAAGCCCTGTCCACCCGCGCCGGGTAATCCTCCATGCTGCCCAACTTCTCTACCGGGATCAGGGGAAAGTATTCCGTATTGCTGGCGATCCAGTCTGCCATGATCAGAAGTCCGGTCAGAAGCACTTCCTCCTGCGGATTCAAATCATCCAACTCCGCTGTGTCGTCAAAGCCACAGTCCTGCAAAACGGTCATGAGCAGTTCTGTCCAGAAGTCCTCCCAGACCTTTTTCTGTCCCTTGGGGTAGTAGTTGCTCTCCCAACCCTCTAACTGATCATCGACCGCCACGCAGCTCTGTGGCTTGCCGTGGTGCGCCCCCACAATGGAGGCAATCCCGCCGGGGCAGTCATCCCACAGCAGGACTGCCTCGCCCGCCCGGGCATGCGGCGACTCCCGGCGGTTCTGTTCAGGACAGTCCAGCGGCGTCAACGTTTCCAGCCGCTGCCGCGCCTCCGGCAGGGTGCGCAGGATATTTGCCTGAAAGGCTACCGTAGCCTTTCCTATATCATGGATTCCACCCAAAAACCGGGCATGCGCGAGCAACGCTTCCTCGCGCTCAAAGCCCATGGCTCGTTTTACGCTTTCGGGGAGCCACTGCCGGACTAGCCGCTCCATGATGCCCGCCGTATCCCACAGATGCATCCAGAGCGGCAGCCACAGGCTGGTATTTTCCGGGTCCGTTTTACCGGCCAAAAACCTTGTTTTATTCAACGTCCTTCGCATTTTTGCTCCTTTTCCGGTGTGTGCCTTCCATGTACCGAGCATAGCAGATAATGTGTACCATAATCCGTACTTTTTGTATTTTATCTCCGCAAATGAAAAAAGCGGCACACCGGGTCGTGCCTCATCAAAACGAAAGTGTCCTCGCAAGGTAAAGAAACCTGCTATTTATAGCCCGGTTCCGTTTTCTGTTTCAAAGATACGCTTCTGCCCTTCTGCTGTCAATGACTCTGCGCCAATTCATCAAAGCTACAAAAAAACGATTTCTTTTTTGTATAAAAAGCCGCCCCGGCTTCCTGTTACGGAAACCGGGGCGGTTCATTTGCGTTATGGTTTTTTATTCGCGCTTTTCAAGCGCTCACACGATCACTTGCGGGGATTCTTGATAGCAGCCTGTTCTGCACTTTATAAACAGAGAGCACAAGAAAACGCACATTTACGTTATTTATTTTTTCAAACATTCGATTTTTCATCCCTTTCGTAATATTTTCAGAAAATAACACATTTTTGCTTTTACAGTTTTCGGAACAAACTATAACGCATTTTTTCATCTTTTTTCCATCCATTTTTTCTCAAAAATGGAACTTCAAAAAATTTCCCATATCACAAAAAGGAGGTGTTTTTCCACATGAACACACCCATACAGTTGAAAATCCAAGGTCACGCCAAATGACGCTGGACTACTTCTATGGTCAGTCGGGCGAATTGTTTTCCTACTTCCGTATTCCGAAAGCACTCTTTCAGGACAGCCGTTTCCAGCAGCTCTCCACCGATGCCCGGACACTGTACGGCATCCTGCTGGACCGCATGAGCCTGTCCGCAAAGAACGGCTGGCTGGACGAGCAGGGGCGGGTGTATATCATCTATATCGTCCGGGAAGTGCAGGAATCCCTCTGTTGCGCCGAGCACAAGGCGGTCAAGCTGTTCCGGGAACTGGAGGACATCGACCTCATCGAGCGTAAACGCCGTGGTCTGGGCAGGCCCAGCCTGATCTACGTCAAGGACTTTTCCTCCGGCTTGCCAAAAGCGCAAGTACAGAATTGCCCAAACAGCAATGGAAAATATCGGCGGCAAGGTCTGGTTTTGCCATTTCTGGATTGACCACGATTCCATGGTGCAATTGACGGAAGATTGCAACGGCGAGTTTACTGTTGCCCATGTGCTGGACACGGACGCTTCCCCGGAGGTGCGCCGGGAGGCTGCACTGCTGGCGCAGAAGGAGCTTGCGGACTGTATGCAGAAATGGGGCATTACGCTTCTGGATGCGCCTGTCCCGGAACAGATGAAGTATGCTTCTCTGGCAGAAGCCGCTTCTCCCCTCATGCAAGTCCTCAACGACCCGGAGAGCATCACCGGGTAAAAAGCGTCCCACCGGGACGCGTAGCCTGCATTGGAAAATGCAGATCAAAGGGGTTTGGGGCACTCCCCAACAAGCATTTTGCAACGCAAAAAGTGTTTTTGTATACAAGTATATTCTTTCGGCCTCGAAATACAATACCTTCTCAAACAAAAAGAGCGGAACCTTTTTGCAAAGCCCCTCTCTTTTTGCTGTAGTTAATAATCAAAACGCTTAGCTAGTACAAGTTCACCGTTTTGAGAAACATATACGTCATCTTCGTCCATTCCCATAGAAGGCACAATTACAAGCCCCTGATCGGTTACCCGTTCAATAGTACCGTCCAAATCGCTGTAGGTCGGTTTTCCGTTATACACACTGAGTGCAATCGTGTATAACGGTGTATCCGGCAAATGCAATTCCGGCTGTTAGCACCGCAGCTACGATTCCGCCCGCTACTTTTTTTGAAAAGTGAATGCCTTTCCATCTTTTTTGATGTGGTTTTCTTGTTGGTGTTGTTTGAGCTGATACAGCCACTTTCTTTCCACAATTTCCGCAGAAGCGCGCTCCGTCCGAAATTTTATGCCCACAATACGGACAAAACATGAAAACTCCCCCTAGTAGTTAGATCTCAATGACTTTTTCAACCACTCTTTACTCGATCTACAACAAAATTCCTGTTATGTTGTCAATATCACAATTATGTAACGCTTTTTTCACAATTATACCGCCGTAAAGATTAGAATGCAAGCAAATCGGACATAAAGTATCTCTAGGATGGTAGGTATTTTGTCTACTTTTTTGTAAATGTCATACTCTTGGATGCTTTACAAAGTAATTCGCAGGAATCGTACAATGATAACAATTTAAATAAATACAACATAACAGGAATTATGTAATAATAAGGCCAAGCTTCTCAATTTGCTGTGCATGGACACTTCCACACTCGGCTGTGTAGATACGGGTGGTAGCAATGTTAGAATGTCCTAAAATGTCGGCCAGTCGAGACAAATCATGGTCTACGGAGTAAAAAGTCCGGGCAAACAAATGGCAATCAGACTGAATATCAGCGACCGCCACCTAGGAAAAATCGAACGAGGGGAAGGCACTGCTTCCATAGATTTGTTGGTAGAAGTAGCCATTTCACTGAACACCACTCTGGACTTTTTGATTCTTGGCGTATTGGACACTCCACGGGAAAGGGAGCTTACTGCACACATCAAAAAGCAGAACAAGGTAATTCAACGGTTCAAAGATAAGCTGAATTCCCTGATAGCGGAACTGACTGAAACAGAAATCGAATAAGTTGACCTCAAGAAGCCGAGAAGCGATTCTCGGCTTCTTTTTTTGCACATTTTTTCTGACGTTCCTACGAAAAACCGGAACTGGCAGTTCCGGTTTTTAGCCAAAAGAATTTCAAAAAAAAATCGAAAAACCGGAACTACCAGTTCCTTAAAAAGCAGTCGATTCTACGATAAACTATGGTCACAGCAAGGGCAACACTCCAGACGGGGAGAAGCTCGAAGCTGTAAGACGTACCTTGAAAACTGAATATCATTCCCTCGGACAAAACAATGAAACTTCCGTAATTCGCGGCCCGGCCATAAAGAAGGCGGGGTGGCTGAAAAGCCAATGAGAGGAAGGGTGCAGTCCCCCTCACCGAGGTGTATTCCAACCCCCACCGGACGTCGAGGACAAATAGGGTGGGACACTTAAAACAAAAACTTCAAAGCCCACCACCGGGATTCTTCCGAATCAAGGCAGTGGGCTTTTTCCATAACGAACATTCATGTGCACGGTGCCTGTCTTGCTCCCGAATTGATCGACCAGTTCATTGAAGTGGTCACCCCCATTGCCGATTACTCCTACCGCTGGAAGCTGAACACCAGCTGCAAGAAGTCCAAAGAGGAGCGCGCCGATCTGATGGCTGTATCGGAAAAGCCCATCCTTACCTTCACCATCGACTTTGAAACAGCCAAGCGTTACCGGGAAGCCAACAAGATGCCCCACCAGTTCCGCCGTGCAGCGTGGACCGACCTGACCGTGGAGGTGTATCTGTGATGCTTCCGGGAAGCAGCTCTGTGTTAAACACGATTCATCTCATACATGAGCAAACAAATAAGGCTCACCGCCAAAATTGACGGTGAGCCTTATTTATGCTCGATTTTTAACGATAACTCGCTATAAAAATCTTATGCTCTCGGGTTTTTAATAGCAGCCTGAGCGGGTGCCAAAATTACAGAGTATTGGGATTTACGGTGGTATGCCGTTTTTATTTTAAGCAGGCTATAAAACACATGATATTGAGCCTGGCAGCAGACTTTGTGTTTCAAGCACCGGTATAGCAGACTAACACTTAGCACGAAATCACTTCTTCATCCAATGCTTGAGCCAGTATTCATAGACCCCAACATATTCCCGATAGAGCCCTGTTTTGTCCGGCGTACAAAACAACTGCCATGCCTGCTGAAGAAATGGCTTTGACCATTCACCTATGGGCTTTTTGGCTTTCAGAAATCTTACCAACTGACTGTAAGCAGTTTCACGATTTTGCGGTAAGTAGGCCGCTTCACTGTTCAGGTTGAGCTTGTCGGAAAGTTCCTTGTTAAGTTCCGTGTCGGTTGATCCTATCTCACCATTTCTTTGGTAGAAGATTGTATCCATCTGAGCTTCATCCAGCGGATTCAAGCGCATTGTCTGCTGATCTTCTTCCAAGATTCCACGGTAGGCATCGCAAGTCTTTTTTGCATTTTCCGTAGAACTCCGATTTCCGGGACACACGCCCAGAAGATTTGAAAAATCCGTAGCTGCCTCATCCGTCAACTGATTTTGCGGATCAAGGTGTTCAATATTCAGATAGTTGAGTTGGTCTGCCGGATCAAGACTTACACGACGCATACAATATGCGCAAAGGTAACCTTGGTCTCGTACCAACTGCTGCCGTGTACCGTCCTTCGGCATATCTTTATAGGTGATTTTTAACGGCGGGGATGCTTTGCGACAGTTCTTTTTATACTCTCGCAAGTCTCGCGGTTCCGTTTCTGACTTTTTGATATACCTCATTCCGGCCACTCCATTTGCTCGATTTCCAGACTGCTTCTGGCCTCATAGACGGACGGATCATCATATCCCAAAATCTGTTCCAGATTTCCCAGCACCTCTTTGGCTTTTGCGTAATCCTCCTTATGGAGAAGCTCCGAGAATTTATCAAAGAGCTTTTCAATTTCAATCGGACGATCTCCAACCAGCAGGATGCTCCGCAGAACAGTGTTTACATCCTTGCCATAGGCAGAATCGATTTGTGTTGCACTGCCCTCATGTTTCAGCAGAATAAGATTTGCATCCTTATAGGAAGTAATCACTTCCGGAGAATGCGTGGATACAATAAACTGAATATTGGGAAAAACCGTTGTCAAATCATTCAGGATTCGCTTTTGCCAGCCGGGATGCAAGTGCAATTCAATCTCATCAATGATGATGATACCGGGTGTTTCCAGAACGGAATCACCGAGCTGGGGATTCAAAACAGCCATCCGGTGCGCAATATCTGCTACCATATTCAGCACAGACCGGTATCCATCACTCATCTCAGACATCGGATGAAGCTCATGTTCACCATTCCGATTAACGTATTCAACAACAATCGCCCGATACCTCTGGCGATATTCCACCTTAACGCGCTGCGTTTCATCGTGGTCGATCAAATCCGCAAAGCAGCATTCCAACGCCCGCTGGACTGCACTCACCTGCGGAATAGGTCCTTCCTGACTGACAAGGAGAGTCATGTCGCTGAACCACTCCATAAGCTGCTTGTCCGTGGCCTGCTCTGCGATGCAGTCCTGATAGCCTTCAAAGCGGGACTTCAGCTTCTGTTTTTCCTTCTGCTTCGCCTGCTTTTGTGCCCACAGGCGACCCGTACCATAGTAAGCAATGAGTGGCAGTACCGTTTGCGAAGAAGGAAGTGCTGCTTCTTTTTGAAGTTCCGATGCAATTTTTTTCAGATCCGATGCAGCACCATAGGTAGTGTTGGATTTTGGTCCACTCAGAGAGCGAGACCATGTACAAGCACTACCGTTTACAACACCCTGACAGGACACTTCAACCGGATAAACTTCGCGCTGCTGATAAATTTTATTGGTTTCATACGCCACATGGCGAACGTCTTCCGCTTTAATGCTGCGTGGAGAAGCATAGTCAATTCCAAGGAAGAAAGTGCTGGCGGCGGTCAATGCACCCATAAGCAGAGAACTTTTTCCGCTTCCGTTGTTGCCGATCACAATATTCATTTTGGGACTCAGCGGAATCTCGGCATTTTCAAAGTTCCTGAAATTCTTCAAGGTCAGATTGTCAATACGCATAGCTGCTTCCTTCCAAAATCCAGATTTCATGCGAATTGATAGGCCGAGCACCCGGTGATGGGCATAATCCCCTATCATAAGTTGATTTTATCACATATCTTTTGGTGTTTCAATCGAAATCAGGCTGATCTTCTTTGGCAGGCGGCGAAGTCTGATACGTGTTGGCAAAAACCATATCCTGAATCCACTTACAGAGTGCCGGGTTTTCGTTCACTGCCTTATACAGTTCAATCGTCGTACTCATGGAATCGAGAATCGCCTGCATCGTTGCACGGTCGCTTTCAACACGAGCATTCCCTACATCTGAGTTTTTTATAGCATTCTGATAGGCTTCGTCTTTACTGACGATGGCGGGCAGATCAGCAACCTGCTTTTTTACCATAGCAACCGAAAAACATCAATCTCAGAATTTCATTTCAATTCGTCAAAAAAAAACTCACTTTCAGCTGTCACACAAACTGAAATGCAATCGGCATCAGTTCTTCCATGCTGTGCACCACATCACCGGTGTTCAGGACTTTTATATCCACCGGGAATTTTTTCTTACCAAAGTCCATGAGATGCCGCAGGTTGATGGTCAAGTCTTTCCTGATCTACACGATCAGCTTACCGCATCTTCTGCTGGATAATGCTATCCACATCTGCCACATTCATGGAAATAGCATTGCACCATACTCCGAACTCGCCAGTTCCATTTACTGCTTTGATCCATGTTTCAAGAGCTTTCCGTTTTGCCATATCTCTTTCTGTCATGCGTCCTTTTGTTTCCAGCACCAGTGTTTTTCCATTTTCCAGTTTTACCAGATAATCCGGGATGTATTTTCGGACAACGCCCTCATACACATACACGATTTCAAATCCAAGGTGGTCGTTTTTGGCCCATGCTTTCACATGAGGGTTCTTTTCCAGTACATACGCTTCGGTCGCTTCCCAGCCGCTGTCATAGACACAATGGCTAATCTGACTGTGCTGCGTGATGTTGCACGGTTTGCTGGTGTACCATGTCGGCATGTCCGCAGTGCTTCGCACACGTTTGTTCGCATCAAAGATCGGAACGATTTTTGTTGTCGTTTTCAGCCGGATAAAATCCCACAAATGCCGAACGATTCGGTTCATATTCATCATGTAGATGATGCGCTTTTTCAGCGGATCAAGTGCATACATCGGCGGATCGACCTGAACTGCACCGGATTCAAGATATTGCTGCACCAACCGAATCACCTGTCCCAGCAGCGCAAGCTTCGTTCCCTCATTTTGCCACGAAGCGTTCATCTGCTCATAAACCTGTGCTGCTGCCTCAAACACAATGCTCTGCATCCGAAGCTGTGCATCCAGTTTTTGCAGGTCAATTTCTGTACACTTCGTCAGGTCGGTCTTTCCATCAATGATCGGCGCAAGATCTGCACGAAGCCGGGTTTCAGCGGCTTGTAGCGTCAGCGTATCGATCTTATCGATATCCACTTCCAGATGCGGCTTGAACACCTCATCCAGCCGGATGATATTCGGCCAGCTGATCTGATAATCCCTGCGTTCCTTCAATGCCTCGATCTGCGTTTTGGGCGGTGTAACAGGCGGCGTACCCTGTTCATCCGATTCATGGGGCAGGAACGTAAAGGGGATTCCGAAGATGTTTACATACTCCGGCGAAAACAGCTCCGAGCCTTCTTCCAGATCATAACTGGTACGGCGCAGACCACGGCCAATGACCTGCTCACACAACAGCTGGCTGGAGAAGGCCCGCAATCCAAGGATGTGCGTGACCGTCTTTGCATCCCAGCCCTCAGACAGCATACCAACCGAGATCACATTCCGAATTTGTTCGCCGGGTTTTTCTTTCTGGCCCACAGTATCTGCGATTTCTCGGAGAGCCGCCGCAGCCTCCGCTTTCTTTCCGCCATCTGCTGCTTCCGCCGCATCCAGCGTTTTCGAGTCGATCCGCAAAGTATGTTCTGGAACACACAATTCCGGCACCGGGATTCGGCCATGATCAAACGCATACTTGATGCGGGCAGCGGTTTCGGTGCGATTCGCCACTGTAATCATCACAGGCGGCACAGGACACCCCGCATCGCCCCACGACTGATAGAGTGCTTGCCAGTCCTTACCAAGCAGATAATACGCCTGCGTCACCAGATCCGGCAGCGGCTCTTCTTCCTTGGCTGCCCGGTTGATATCGTCTTTGACCGTTTCATCCGCATAGATATGGTACAGTTTGGACATGAAGCTGGCCTTATCCGGGATACTGTCATCCCGGACGACCACCCGCGGTGTCTTGACCAAACCCGCTTCGATGCCATCGTTCAGGCCAAAGTCGCTGACGATCCAGCCAAACAGTGCTTCTTCGTCGTTCTTTTTGCCAGAGGGTGCAAACGGCGTTGCGGAGAAATCATAGCAGCACAGAATGTTGCGCACCTTGTTGATGCGGTCCAGTCCACTGATCCAGATGGTTGCCTGTTTTTCCGCTTCCTTTTCTTCTTTTGTCCGTCCCTTGTTTTCCGGATTTTTACGCCATGCGTGATGTGCTTCATCGTTGATCACAACGATATTCTGCGCAGGAGCCATTTCGCCCAGCACTTCCCGCACATAGGCTTCATCGCTTTTTGCACCACGCTTGTCCACACTCTTTCGTTTGGCGATAGCCTCATCGCTTTCCCATGCAAGAGCCTGCCAGTTTGTGATCATTACCTTGCCCTGACGCAGCTTGTCCATCAGTCCAACCGGCACAACACCAAACTGGGTATAGTAATTTTCCTCGCCGCCCGTCTGCAAAACCTGCAATCGGCTGCGCACTGTCAGGCCGGGTGCTACAATAAAAATGTATTTGGAGAACCGCTTATCCTGCGGATAGGTCACCTTATTGCAAACCATCCATGCAATCAGCATGGCCATGACAGTGGTTTTTCCGCCGCCAGTGCAAAGTTTGGTGCAGATACGCTGGAACGCACCCCCATCGCCCGGAATATCAATGCCCACTTTCTCTGCTTCGGGAGCTTCAACCAGCCAGATCAGGGTCTCCATTGCATCCAGCTGGCAAAAGAAGAACTGATACTGGCGTGCATTCGGGTCGTTCCAGTGTTCCAGCAGCTTCTGGGTCACACCTGTTACGCCCGGATAGCCATTTTCACGCCACGCCTTGACACGGGGCCGAATCTTGTTCACCATTTCCAGTTCAATAAAGCGGCCAATGTCATTATACTGGTTCGTGCCCTGTCCGGCCACAAAGTAACCGGCGGGTCTGCGGCCCGGTTCCTGCACAAACGTCTGTCCGTTCAGGTCGTATTTCCAATGATGTTCCGGCTCCCGATATGCCGAATTGATGATCAGCTTATCGATTCCAGCCATTTTCACTCACCACCTTGATTACTTTCATACTCTCGATGCCGCGGTCATCGATGATTTTAACGGCGACTTGGTTTCGCTGATGTCTTTTGCAGCCTCCGGGTCAAACTGGAATGCAGCAAAAATCAGCAGTTTCGGCTTCGGGCGCACATTCTCCACTTCGTCCAATGCCATCGACACCATCCGGGAATCCAACGGTTTCGTCTCGCCTGCAAAGCAGATCACCGCACGGCGCGGGGTTTCTTCCTTTGTTTCGGCCTCTGCCTGAAGATACGTTGTACCGGCCAGCGGCTCGATCCGGCTGAATTCCAGTCTTGCGCCGCCGCGTCCCAGAATACCGGTTGCCAACAGCTGATCCCGCCAGTCTGTCTGCTTTGCACTCAGGTCTTCTTCCTGCTCTGCCAGATCATCCAGCGGCTTCACCACCGGTGCAGGCAACGCTTCCACGGTAAATGGGCCGGTAATGCGCACCTTTGTCTTATCGATTTCCGGCTGGTCATACAAAATTTCCTGTGCAGGAGGTTCGTTATTGGCAATGGACTTCAGCGTAATATGCGGCACGGTCTTGTAAACAAAGCCGCTTCCCACTCCCTGCTCTTCATGTGCCAGTTTGTAGTAATCAAAGGTAGCCGTCATCAAGCGCTGTTTTGCCAGTGTAATTGCCACACGGGATGTATCACAGGTAATCCAGCGGCGGCCCCATTGCTCTGCAACATAGGCTGTTGTGCCACTGCCGCAAGTGATGTCCAGCACAAGGTCGCCGGGGTCGGTTGTCATCAGCAGGCATCGCTGTATTACCTTTGTTGCTGTCTGAACAACATACTTTTTATCTACTGCAAACGTACTTTCTTGGGTATCTTCCCAAAAATTAGAGAGGCTTACCACAGGAAAATCATCTGCGTATCTCACATAAGTTAGCGTGTTTTTTACGCCCATTATGCGGTTTGCCGCAATAAGGCGCTTCATACCCTCTTCGTTGGTTTTCCAATGTGTATTAGCTGAAGGATAATAGGTTTTTCCTTCCAGTTCAACTGCAAATGCTGTCTTTTCTCCACCGCTCTGAGACATTAACGGTGCAGTTATGAATCTTCTTCCTTCAGGAACCTTAACCACACCATTCAATTCATCGCCAGAAAGCCGCCTTCTTTCACCATTTGGATACTCAATCCAAGTATAGCCCTGTCGCAAGGACTTTTCGGTTCGAGTAGTATAAAGCTGTCTATACTTTACAGATTCCTTGTTTTTCGCATACCAGATAATATAATCGTTTACATTATCTAACAGCGTTCCCATTTTTCCAGCAGTTTTTTGAACGGAATCAAGCTCACAAAATTTGATACACCAAAAATTTCATCACAAAGTTCTCGCACATGATGCACATTCTCATCGCTGATCTGCACAAAAACGCTGCCTGTATCGGCCAGAAGTTCCCGTGCAAGCAGCAGCCGGTCCCGCAGATAACTGAGATAAGAATGGATGCCAAGCTCCCATGTATCCCGGAAAGCTTTGATCATTTCCGGTTCCTGCGTCAAGTCTTCGTCTTTTTTATCCTTGACATCCCGTTTATCCACAAACGGCTGAAAGTTTGAACCATATTTGATGCCATAGGGTGGGTCCACATAGACCATCTGTACCTGCCCAGCCATACCCTCTTTTTCCAGCAGCGAGTTCATAATTACAAGGCTGTCGCCTGCGATCATGCGGTTCGTCCAGTCCACACCATGCTGATAAAACTCAATCGTCTCACGGCGGCGGCGCATCCGTTCAGCGGGCGTTTCTGCCTCAAACATACTTGTCTGGCCTTCCAGCTGGCCTTCCAGAGCCTTGCTGTATTCCTTTGTCACACGCGCAATGATATTGTGCGGCTTAATGGACTCGTGAATATGAATGGACGAAGTCGGGACATCAAAACTCGTGCCCTCTGCTTTGCCCGCCCATTGCAGAGTCGGATCAAGGTGCGGGTCAAACTGATATGTTTTCACCTTTTCCTCTGACTTATCGTGCTGTGCCATGCCCACCGGCGGATTGTTGGTGCGCTTTTTGTCATCGTGAGTATAAGTTTCGATGTCACGCATCTTATCTGCATCGGAAACGGCTGCTTTTCTGGGCATTTTATAGTTCCCCCTTTTTATTTTTCGGGCATGTGGCTCATTTTTCCCGGCATCGGTCCAAATAGCTTTTCAAAGAAAATCTCATTGCGCTTTTTCGCATCACCCAAAAGTTTTTCGTAAGAAATCACTTCTATATAGCTATGACGCGATTGGTTATAACCAGAATATCCCAAGTTATCCGGTGTCACCAGCAGGGAACTATTCTTGCAGTGCGTCCGCATTTTATCCGTCAGATCACAGATAATATAACAGCGGAAAACGGTCCCCTCTGTAACATTAAACGATTGACCGTTCAGTTTTTTCTTTAGTCCTTGCCGGATTTTATCAACGTATTCGCCAACCTGATTGATGGGATTCTTATTATCGTTATCCGGTTTCTTAAACTCTATGATCGTCACCGAATTAAACGGTTCATCACTATCCGAATAAGCAAACGCATGGTCGAAAACTGCGATATCTGGCTCCTTGCAGCTTTCACTGGAAATAAGCGGCATGGATTTCAGTGTTTTATCTGATGCCAAAAATTTATGATAGGCCAGTCGTTCATCAATGACCCACAGATTCATCTCTTCAAACTGAACGTCATTCGATGTATGCTGCATCGGGCAAATCAATGAATGGATCACTTCTTCTTTTTTGAAAAGGCCATTTTTCTGCACGGTCAGTGCATCTTCCAGCAGCTTCAGCAGTGTTTTCCTACGGGTCACATACTCCGCCAGACTGGTTTTGCTGATTTCAGTAATCGACTCCCAGTAGGTCTCAAAAACTTTTTTATACGAGGCATCTTCCTTTTTCACAGCCTCTTTTGCAGCTTCTTCCAGTTCAACACTTTGCTTTTTGATTTCTCGTTCCCATTTTTGCAGTTGCTTGTGAAGTTCGAGTTCCAAAGCCTCTGGTTTTAAATTGGCCGGAATTTCATCATATACATTCGGTCTCTTATGAAGCATATAACGGTATGTCGGTCGTTCTTCCGCAACAAATCGATCAATTTCATCTCGTTTCTGAGCATCAATATTCTTTAGATCATCACTCAGGTATGCTTTTACAAATTCTACCGCAGTTGAAAGAATATCTTCTTCGCTGACCCCAAAAAGCGATGTTTGACCATGGCGTTCATCAAAATCAAACTCCGTTCTTGTTGTATTCACGATGGAGTCAAGATAGGGGCTTGTGATATAACCTACATAATAAAATGGCATTTCTCCATTTTCGGGGGCAATCTTTTTCTGCAAATTCGGAATATACTTTTTCAGGTCAACCGCACAGACGTCCTGCATATTCGCTGACAGATGCAGTTCATGGTTCATCACGCCACTCGGAAAATGCAGATGATAAATTCTAAATTGCTTTTCCTTTACCGAAAACTTGTCTTGGCAAATTGAATCCTTAATTTTTTCATCAAAATACCGATTGAGATTTATCGTTTTCTGGTCGTCTCTCAGTACAATCTCCGGGCAGTTTCCTGTCACAAAGAACAGCAAACAGTGCTCAATGATTTTCTTTGCGACGACGTTTAATTCTACCGGTGCAGCATTCCGGTAACGCGGCATAAAATTTTTCAGCGTAATTTGGGTGCAGTTTTCCTGAGATTCCGTTTCCTTCAGATTATCGTCCTCCGGCTCAATACCATCCGCCGTAAAGGAAAATGTCCGATTATAGAACTTTCCATTTTCAGCGAATACACTTTTGATCTCAACGGAGTCAAAAGCCTTCAACCAAAGAAATCGACCAATGCCCTTGCAGCCTTTCGATATCTTATGCATCGAATATGCTGTTTGGAAGGACTCATAGTTCTTTGTATTAAAGCCCAGTCCATTATCTGCAATTGTAAAAGACTCAAATTTTTCCAGCGGCTCGTCCTTATCCGGCTTTCCGTCATCAAGCCGAATTTCCCCTGTGTCCTCTCTTTGTGCATAGATTTCGATCTTACCGCAAGTTTTATTGGGCGAATCTTCTATTGACTGAATCGAGTTGACTACCGCCTCAAACAGCGGCCACAGCGCCTTCGCCTCTGCCAAGTGGATGCTGTTCAGTTGCCCTTTGATGTTTAGCCGGAATCCCATACCGCCGCCTCCTTACTTTCGTTTTTACGCATCCTGCAAGCATTTCATGCCCGGAATACTTACTTTTTAATCCTTGAGTTTATTATATCGGTTCAGCCCGGAGCTTTCAACCGTTGATTTCTCCAATTCACATATCTTCGAGAAAAAATCCAGATGCCTTTTTATTGAAACCATCAAGATTGGTAATTCATGCATGCTCCTTAGCTGACATCGAATCTTTTTATCAGCTCAAATATTTTCTTGGCATAGACCGGTGGAATCGTCTGGAGCAGATGAACTGATCATACGCAATTTTCCTGATACGCATTGTGAATCGCATTGAAACCGCCGCCCTCAAAATGGGAAAGCTCTGGACAAAAAAGACCCGGTTCATTCTTTGATTCAAAAAACGTAACGAATCAAAAAAAGGATACCGCACGCTTTGCATTCGCACCGTATCCTTTTCTGATTCAGGAACTCCTTATGGAAGTTTTTCCTTGCCGGTCAGTTCTTCCCGTATCTGCCCTTTATATTTATAATAGGTATTACGAGCCAATCCAGTTAGCTTCATGCACTCGGCATCGTCCAGTGTTCCGCCAAATGCTTTGCAGTGCGTACTTATCACCCGCTTGGCTTCTCTGGCTTTCTTGGTTTCAAATCCATCACCTTTTCTGCGGCCAACCTGTTTCCCGTTCAGTCGGGCAGTTAAAAGACCCTCACGAGTCCGCTGGTGCAGGTCGGCCACCTCCTTTTCGGACTGCTCAAAGGCCAGCTTAATCTGCTCCTTTGCCAAAGCCATCAGATATTCGTTGATACCCTTTAAGATGAAGTCCACACTTGTCCCTGTCATGGCAATGCTGCCGGACAGGGCTTTTTGGTAGGTTTCGGTGTCGATGTGATGTTCTTTCAGGAACACCAAACTGATACCCTTATGATAAAGGTCTTCATACAGAGCAAAGCCTTCCTCGGCATTTCTGGACATCCGGGACACAGAATCAAAGACCACCATATCCCCCGCCTGCAAAACCTGATATAGCTTGTTCCATGCAGCATCCACCGTGCGTTCCTCTATGCCGATTTTCTCTCTGCGGCGGGTCTGCGGGTTGTAATCCCACTTGGGCGTAGTATAAGTATACGGAACCGCTTTCATGGCTTTGTTGGAACTGTCCAAAACCGGAAGCCACATTTCGTGCGAAATGCCCTCGATGGTAACGGTTGTGTATACCATAAAGCCGGTAATGGGGTCATAGACATAAGGCAGACCGTTGAATTTCTTGACCTCATAGCTTGCCGCAGGATAGAGTTTCTTTACCTCAGCCCAGGCATAGGCCCAGCTCACATATTTCAGCTCTGTGTTGCCGGATTTCTTGACTTCCAAATGGTCTTTGAAGTCAACGGCAGATAATTTTACGAATGGATTATCGGTTGCCATAATGATACCTCCATGAAAAAAGATGGCAGGAAAATCACTTCCTGCCGCCACAAACCGCAAACTTATGCCGCATGAACGATGGTGAATCTGCGGCTGCTTACATTTTTGCTGTACTGGTTGAAAATGTCCGGCTGCTCTTTCCGCAGACGTTGGGAATCCACACGCTTGCTTTCAGAGGATACCCACGATACCTTATAACCCGGTGCTGTGCCATAAGCGGCGTCCTGCATTTGCAGCTTGACCTGCTGCTCGATAGCCGTTTTCTCCTGTTCCATATGCTCGATTTGGATGGAAAGCTCCTGCCGCTTATCCAGAAGTCCATGCAGAGTACTCAGGTCGGCGGTCTTATCCCGGTTGTCTACCTCATACATGGATAATTATTTCTTTTCGAGTTGATGTGCGGTCCAGATGATGAGTGCAGCAGCGGCCTTTCCGATTGCTTTTGCTGCCTCAAAGGATACTTTTGCGATGATCTCAGTCATTGGTATTACCTCCCATTTTTCAGTAAAACAAATGACCTGAGGACAGTGCGAAACTTTTCCTCAGGTCATTTCAATAAGATAATATATAAATAAAATCCTACGAAATACGCTTTAATTCGTGCCTAGTGTGTCAGTTGTGTCAGAAGTTCATAACAAACTTTTTATATCATCATCCATATTTTCCCATTTTTCCTTTGCTTTTCTCTTGTTTTTAACAGAAGCGATAGTCTGTATTGAAGAAGTAGAGTGCGCCATGGTAAGAGATGATGGAGACATTCTTTTTGAGTTCCCTTGTCATCCCCACAATGTCCTGCGTTTTGGGTCCCTTTTTGACAATTGGTTCTTCAGGAGCTGGTGGAACAGGATTATTTTGAAGTTTTTTCCCGACATTCATCAATTCATCCCTGTCTGAAATTTTCGGTGCAACAGCAGAGCGAACATTAAAGTACTCCATCGGATCTGGAAGCTTCCTTTCCTCCGAAAGAGGCTTCAATCTTCCGCGTTTTTCCGCGCGTTTTTTCTCGAACCGTTCGCGCTCCTTTTGTATCTTATCCGGACTCTCATGATTCATGTACATTGCAAGTACCGCTTGCTTCTCAGCTAAGTTTTTAAACCCAGAAAGTTCATCAAGAGACGGTATTTCATCCTGTTCTTGTTTCATCTTCTTAACGGGTTCCGCAAGCGTTAAGCTATCTGTCGGTTGTGCCTGTTTATGGCGCATTGTGTTAAGTCTATCCTCGATTTTAGATTTGCTCATGGCTAGTTTCCTCCACGCTGCCTTTCTTGAAGTAGCACTGTTCCACCAGATTTTGGACGGGGTTTTCTTGACCCCAACCACCACTCATAATTAGGTAATCGATCCGTGTCAAACCATTGGGTCGATTGATATTCGTCCAAAGATAGCCAAAATCATTGTTCCAGACATGGACCATGATTTTGTACTCAGCATCAGGTTTGATGTCTTTAAAGGAATCTGTAATGACTGGCGATTTCATTGACCCACCCTGAATAAAAACGCTGCCAATGATTTGATCGTTTTCATCATCGGTGTAGGTACTAAACGTAATCGGGCACAGATTTATCCCCTCTTTTTCAGTCCAGTAGCAATCTGCAAGGACTTCTTCGCCAACTAGAACTCTGGCTTGGATTCCTTTGATTACGCTGCTTTCTCCATCACCGCAGATGAACATTCCCTCCTTCGTTCGTGCAAAGGTGATGTATCCTTTTTTGCCTTTTAGACTCTTATTGTGAAACTTATCGTGGGTGTCCGCCATGTCTTCCTGTACTTCTGTTAATTCCTGCATAGCGTTGATGTTCTTGATTTGTGTCATAATATGACCTCCATATAATTTATATTGCCTTCGGACGTGTTCCTCAGGTCTGGCTGTATCGTACCACAAAGCCATATTTAAAAGGTCATATACTTTTTCCAGTTTTATATCTAACAGAATATATCTGACATGAAACATAAAATGCCATACGAACATTATGTTTCGCATGGCATTTTTACAATCCATCATTGAGTTTTTGTTTGAGAATTAAGGAGTACTTGTATCATCTTAATTATTATTTCTTGGTTTTTTTCGTTTAGCAGTGTATACTGAGGTGGATACGAGCTTTTTCGCCCCATCAAATCATCTATCGATACTTCTAATGTTTGAGCAATGCTATAAAGCTTTGTGCAATTGACCTTGTTCCCGTATCCGTTTTCGATGTTAGAGATATAGGGTTGATTGCTACTTATAGCCTTTCCCAGTTGACTCTGTGACAGACCACGTTCTTCTCTACATTCTCGAATGTTTTTCCCCATAGTCTTCATAAGTTCTAAACTATCCTCTGTATAAGAAGCCACAACCCTACACCTCCTTTCCTCTTTACATCTTCATATTTTTCGCCTCATAAGTCTATCCCTGAGTGCATCTTTATTTTATCAGCTGCTCTATCAGAAATCTGTTATTACATCCTTCAAAATCCTAAATTTCAAATCTCTTTGTTAACATTTTATTCATATTTAAGCAATTCCTATCTAGTAATGTATAAAGCACCCATAAAGCACAAAAACCTCCGAAATACTTTTAATTATGAAAATTAAAAGTGTTTCGGAGGTTTGCCTTCCCTTACCGTTTATAATGTTTTTTCTTTATTTATAGTTTTCCCCTTCTTTTATACATCTAATTTCATCCAGTTTTTCTTTACGTCTTTCAAGTTGCCCTTTACATTCTTCTAATTTTTTCTCCATTTCCTCATAAATTATCTGGTAGCTTCCAAATGATTGCGGATATAGCATCTCACAATCACACATCAACTCATAAATATCTCCTATCAATTCCATTGATTTTGATATCTGATATGGTTGATTTGTAAATTCATACTCTTCATCACTTATGTTCAGAGACTCCAGACGGGACTCCATTGCCACTTTCGTAAAACCAAGCTTCTCATTGTCTCCTAACGAACGAATTCCCCGAATCACAGCTTTTTGAAAAAAATCAAAGAGAGCTGTTGTTCCACTTGGATCAAATTCTTCATAAATATTATTATCATCAAAGTCGTCCGCTTCGAACTTATCAAGTTCACTAAAATCATCCACAAAGATTTTATTATAATCAATTTTTATCTTTTGATCTTCAATACTTTGTACAAGACTTCTTACGCTTTCTGTCTTTAAGGATAACAGCAACTCAAAAAAGGCCATATTTTCAGGTGTTACTATCGATGTTTCCCTTAAAAGCTTTGCATTTTGAGCTGGATATTCTGATTTTATTCTTAATTTAGGTTTATTTTCTTCTATGCCCAAAACTATATTCAACCTTGATTTAATTTTATTTCTAATTCCATCTACTCCACTTTTTGCATTCGGCTCTTTATCCGGTACTTTCTTTCTATCCAGTAGAGTTGTCTTCCTATTTAGTTGGTTTTGGTACCATTCTTTCGTATATTTTTGAAATTTTTTATCTGTATTTATGTCATCTGGACCCCCCACTCCCTGTATTCCCTTTATACCTACCCATCGCCTTCTACAATATTGGCGGAATTGCATACTTTCTTCCAGATTTCTTATTTTATCATATTTCCATTTTATATATGTGAGCTGCACCGCTGGACTTGACTTCAACTTTTTTCCCTTTCATCCAATCGCGCTGCAGTTGCTTTGAGAATTTTTATACCTTCTTTCACCTGTTTTTCATCGTCCTTTTTCATAGTTTCCTCCTAAAACAAAAACCCTCCCCGGCAAAACCATTCAGTTTCACCGGGGAGGTTTATCATACGCTTATCTTCCCATGTTTTGCGCGATTAGTGCATCTCGATGCAACAATCTTACTTTCTGGGATTTTTGATAGCAGCCTGAGCGGCAGCCAGACGTGCGATAGGCACACGGAAGGGAGAGCAGCTGACGTAGTCCAGACCGACATTGTGGCAGAACTCCACGCTCGTGGGGTCGCCGCCGTGCTCGCCGCAGATGCCCAGACCCAGATCAGGACGGGTCTCGCGGCCATCGTGAGCAGCCATCTTGACCAGCTTGCCAACGCCGATCTGATCCAGATGCTGGAACGGAT
>OGYR01000550.1_pt1 | contig 20852 bp, 22 predicted proteins | sample 1576661 | NCBI WGS metagenome assembly OGYR01 (sample SAMEA3541490, study PRJEB24748) | human gut metagenome | biome: human gut; feature: human-associated habitat; material: faeces | place: China | collected 2012
TCATTGCGGTGCGGGGCAATCTGCCAGTAGCAGCTCAGGCCGGGGGTCACATACAGCCGCTGCCACTCATAGGCGGTATACTGTGTGACCTCACGGGGCAGTGCCGGGCGCGGGCCGACGATGCTCATTTCGCCCTTCAGCACGTTGAAGAGCTGGGGCAGCTCGTCGATGCTGGTCTTGCGCAGGAACTTGCCCACCCGGGTGATGCGGGGGTCGTTCTTCATCTTGAACACAGGGCCGTCCTTCTCATTGTGATCCATCAGGTCCTTGAGCTTCTGCTCTGCGTCCGGGCACATGGTGCGGAACTTGTACATCTTGAACAGCTTGCCGTTGCGTCCTACCCGCTGCTGGGTGAAAATGGGGCTGACACCGGGGCTGTCGATCCAGATGGCCGCATAGGTGATCAGCAGCAGCGGCGAAAGCACCACCAGCGCCAGCGAGGACAAAAGAATATCCTGTACCCGGCGCACCGCCCAGTAGACCCGATCCTCGTGGGAGACTTCGGAAAGATCCAGCGTCAGAGGCCGACGGATCGTGTCGACGCTGGGAACGTCATACCCGACCGCCATGGGGTAGGAGGCCGGTTTTACCATCAGATCTGTTTTCTTCCAATATTCCGTTGAATCATGAACCCGCAGAGTTGCCATACGAATCCCCTCCTGAATGTGTGCGAAAAATCAAGACGGACAAAGTGCAACAATCATTTGATATACCGCAACAGAAGTGCACTCTGTTTTTGCTTTCATTTTAGCACGAAACAGACGCTTTTGCAACAAAAATGTCACTATAAATGTTACGTTTTTTGTTGCAAATAATGACGAAAGGGATCGTACCGCGACAAAAAACGGACGAAGCAGAATGCTTCGTCCGTGAAGGACCGGGAACCGGTCAGCCGAACAGGCTTTTGGTGTTGTGACTGTAGACCGAGAGCACCAGTCCGACGCAGATGTACAGCATCAGCACCGAACTGCCGCCGGCGGAGTAGAAGGGCAGGGTGACGCCGATGACCGGCAGCACCCGCAGATTCATGCCCACGTTTACGGCGATCTGCGCCATCAGAGCACCGCCGATACCGGCGCAGATATAGCTGCCCAGCAGATCCTCGCTGCGGGCACCGGTGGCAAAGGTCTTGATCACAAGCGCCAGCAGAACGCCCAGCACCACGCAGCAGCCCACAAAGCCCGCCACGTTGCCGATCCAGCTGAGGATGAAGTCATTGTGGGCGTTGGGCACGCTGTAATACCGGCCGGTGAATAGGCCGTTGCCAAAGATGCCGCCGGAGCCCAGCGCGATCTCGCCGCGCTGCTGCTGGTAGATGATGTTCTTCCATACCGTCTCGCTGGGGGCCCAGCCGGTGGTGTTTTCCGGGTCCAGCACCGCCAGAATGCGGTACCACTGGTATCCTTTGCCGATCTTATCGCTGAAAAAGGCAAAGGCCACCGCCACGGCAGCGCCCGCCGCCGCAAAGGCTGCAAAGATATACTTCCAGCTCAGCCCCGCCGCAAACATCATGCAGCAGCCGATGATGCCGTAGATGATGGCGGTGCCGTCATCGCCCTGCACATGGATGATGGCAATGGGCACCAGCAGATGCAGCAGCAGCTTTGCCAGCTCCTTTGGCTCGTTGATGCGGCTGCGCACGTTGTTCAGGTGCATGGCAAAGGTCAGGATAAAGCTGATCTTTGCCAGCTCTGTGGGCTGGAAGGTAAAGCCGCCCAGCTTGTACCAGGAGTAGTTGTCGGTATCGCCGGCGTTGTAGCCGATGGTCAGCGGGCCGATGGATACGTTGCGGATGACCAGCGTGGGCAGCACCAGACCCCACGTCAGCACAACGTGCACCGGCCACACCTTTACAAGGCTGCGGTAGTCCACGCAGGAGAGCAGCAGCGCGATCACGATGCCAATGACGGAAGCGCCCGCCTGCACCAGCGCCCGGCGGTAGTCACCAATGCCGATGATGGCACCGGTCACCTCGTCGGTGGCAAAGCCGTTGCCCTGCTTAGCTGCCCACGAGGACAGCGCCAGCACCGCCATAACGCTGCTGAAAATGCACAGCAGCAGATAGATCTTATCGCTGCGCTTAAAATATTGTCGAATGCTATCCAATGAAAGCACCGCCTTTCGTCAGAACAGTCTGCCGGGGTGTACCTGCGTACAGGCGATAAAAACCCAGCATATCGCTATTATACACAAATCCCCCTGCCAATGCAATGCGCCGGGTGTGACGGAATGGTAAAACATTGCCGGGGTGCTTGACAAAGCCCCGGTTGCATCCTACAATGAACCTGTGGGCGCAGCCTTGCGCACAACAGCCCCGGCAGTGTGCCGGGGGAGAGGAACGGAAAAGAAGAAATGGAACATACAGTTTATCGCCGCCTGCTCAGTGCAGTGTGTGCCATCGCACTGGCCTTTACGATAGTGTGCCCGGCAGTGGCCGCCGCACCGGAGGACACCACCAGCACCACCCAGACCCTGACTGCCTCTGAGGTAAAGGAGATGCAGCAGACGGATGCCGCCGTCACCGCTCTGACAGACAGCGCCGCCTACGCCGGAATGTCGGAGGAAGAGCGTCAGGTGGCTGCGCTGGCGCAGCTGGACGAGCTGGCGGCACAGGGGCTTGTAAAAAAAGACAGCATCTATGTGGATGCGAAAAACGGCATGGTAAGCTTTACTTACAGCTGCGGCGCACTGGGCGGTATTCTGCTCACCGATACCGAGAGCGAGGCGGACGCCGCCCTGCCCGGGCCGGAGATGGAGGATGCGCCCGCCCTGCTCGCTGCCGAGAACGGCACCGTGGGCAATGCGGTCATCTACTATGCCTTTGATAATGGAGTCAACAGTAACCGCTACCCCTACTATTCTTATATGAAGGACTACTGGAACGGCTACGGGCTGGACACCCATCTGGACATGATGGTGACTGTCTCCGACCTGAAGCGGATGGCAGACTACGACCTTGCCATCCTAAGTGCCCACGGCGCGTACTATACCTATGAGTACGGCTGGCTGTGGAAAAAGCAGGCCACCGCGCCCATCATCCTGCTGCTGGAAAAATCCGATTTCTGGAACGACCTGCGCTACGGCATGGAGCTGCTCAGCCACCGGGTCATCAAGGTGAACGGCTGCTACGCCGTCACCGGAGGCTTTTTCAGCAACGCCTACCGGGGCGGGAAGCTGAACGGCACCATCGTGCTCTCGGAGACCTGCGAGTTCTACGGACGCAGCGGCCATGTGGACACTGCTCTTTCGGACGGGCTGCTCTCCGGCGGGGCAAAGGCTGTGGCGGGCTTTGTGAATAACGTATACAGTGTGTACTCCCGCAGTATGCTGTGGGCGACCGTGAACCGCCTGATCGAGGGCGAGACCTTGCAGCAGGCCATTGATTACGGCCTTGAGGTCTACGGTGAAAACGACATCGTGTGGTATCTCAACCAGAACACCGGGCGGCATCCGCACCCGGCGGCGTCCTACCCCATCATTCAGGGCGATGCCGCTGCCCGGCTCACCGCGCCCGGCATGGCAACGAACGGTGCAGCAGAGCAGCAGACCCCTGCTGCCGCCTGACCATTGCACTTTTGTGCGTTTTATATTATACTTAGGGATGGCAGAGTGTCTGCCATCCCTTTTTTGAAACGATGAGGTAACCTTCATGTCAGAATATATCACCCATTCCCGCGCCGAGACGGTGGCGCTGGGCAAGCGGATGGCCGCTGTGCTGGCTCCCGGGGCGCTGATCGCCTTTACCGGCGGTCTGGGCGCGGGCAAGACCGCCTTTACCGAGGGGCTTGCCGAGGGTCTGGGCTGCACCGACCCGGTGTCCAGCCCCACCTTTGCCATCGTGAACTACTACCGGGGCCCGCGCCCGCTGGCGCACTTCGACCTGTACCGCATTTCTACCGAGAACGATCTGTGCGCGGCAGGCTTCTACGATTATCTGGATCAGGGCGCTGTGGTGGCGGCAGAGTGGAGCGAAAACTTTGCCGACCTGCTGGCACTGGAAAACCCCATCCGGGTGAACATCGAACGTCTGGACGATACCACCCGCAAGATCACCATTGAGGGGGTGACGGTATGAATATTCTGGCCGTGGATACGGCGGGCAAGACCGCCGGTGTGGCTCTGCTGCAGGACGACCGCCTGCTGTACGAGGTATATCTGGACGGCGGCATGACCCACAGCGAAACGCTGATGCCCATGGTCGACACCTGCTTAAAGCTGTGCGGGCTGACCTGCGCGGACATCGACCTGTACGCCGTCAACGCAGGCCCGGGCAGCTTTACCGGCCTGCGCATCGGGCTGGCCGCCGTCAAGGGGTTGGCCTTCCCGCGCGAGACGTTGTGCGCCCCGGTGTCTACCTTGGAAGCGCTGGCTGCTGCCCATACCGGCGAGGGCACGGTGCTCTGTGCACTGGACGCCCGCCGCGCACAGGTATACAGTGCAGCTTTTGACCTTGCCACCCACACCCGCCTGCTGGACGACGATGCCCGGGCGGTGACAGATCTGGCTGATTTTGTAGAAAATTGCAAAAAGCCTCTGTTTTTTGTTGGTGATGGTGCGGGTCTGTGCTATAATAAATATAGCAATGTGCCGGGCGTGCTGCAAACGCCCCCGGCGCTGCGGGGCGGCCGTGCCGCTGCCGTAGCACTGGTGGCAAAGCAGATGGCCGCAGCCGGGCAGGCTGTGCTGCCGGAGGCGCTGCTGCCGGACTACCACCGTCTCAGTCAGGCGGAGCGGGAGCGGGCGGAGCGTCTGGCTGCCGAAGCCGCAGCAAACAAACAATAAAAGAGGAACTGTGACCACTCACAGGGAAAGGACGTTTTTCCATGGCAAAACCCATCGCACTTGCCGCCGACCACGGCGGATTTGAACTGAAAGAGGCTGTCAAGGCACATCTGGAGGAGCTTGGTCTGGAGTATATCGACTTTGGCACCCACAGCACCGACAGCGTGGACTACCCCGATATGGCTGTGCCCGCCTGTGACGCAGTGGTGAGCGGCCAGTGCGAGAAGGCACTGCTGTTCTGCGGCACCGGTGTGGGCATCAGCATGGCTGCCAACAAGATCAAGGGCATCCGCGCCTGCTGCTGCTCCGACAGCTTCAGCTGCGAGTATACCCGCCGCCACAACGATGCCAACGCCCTGTGCATGGGCGGCCGCGTAGTGGGCGCAGGCCTTGCCTGCCAGCTGGTGGATATCTTCCTGAACACTGAGTTTGAGGGCGGCCGTCATCAGCGCCGCATCGACAAGCTGACCGCACTGGAAAACCGCTGATTGAAATTTTTGTAATTTCACAGAGAAGCCTGCACTGCAAGCTTCTCTGTGAAAAAAAGCTATTTGTGCGCCCACCGGGCGGGCAAGGCTACAGATCAGTACCCGATAGAATGTTCTATATAAATTTAAGGAGCGTGTTTTTATGACCCCGATGATCGTTGAACATCCGCTGCTGCAGCACAAGATCAGCCTGCTGCGCAACAAACAGACCGGCACCAAGGAGTTCCGTGACCTCGTTGGTGAGATCGCAACTCTGCTGTGCTACGAGGCTACCCGCGATCTGCCGCTGGAAGAGGTGGAGATCGAAACTCCCATCACAATGGCAAAGACCAAGGTGCTGGCAGGCCGCAAGCTGGCTCTGGTGCCCATCCTGCGCGCAGGTATGGGTATGCTGGACGGTATGCTGACCCTGCTGCCCGCTGCCAAGGTTGGCTTCATCGGCCTGTACCGTGACGAAAAGACCCTGCAGCCTGTGGAGTACTTCTGCAAGCTGCCGCAGGATATCGCCGAGCGCGATGTTCTGGTACTGGATCCCATGCTGGCTACTGGCGGCAGCGCCATCGACGCCATCACCCAGATCAAGAAGCACGGCGCAAAGCGCATCAAGTTCATCGGTCTGCTGGGCGCACCGGAGGGCATCAAGGCTCTGCACGAGGCACACCCCGATGTGGACATCTATCTGGGCGCACAGGACGACCGCCTGAACGAGAATGGCTACATCGTGCCCGGTCTGGGCGATGCAGGCGACCGTATCTACGGCACCAAGTAAAAACAACATAAAGCTTTTCGCCGCCGCCTCCCGCCCGGAGACGGCGGTTTTTGCGTCTGTGGAAGAGCCGGACGATTTGGAATGCGCGTTACGCTTTATACCCCCCTCAGTCTCGCTACGCTCGACAGCTCCCCCAAGAGGACGCCTTTGGGCTGTGTCTAAAACTTTGCCGCCACTGCCAAAAGCCGTCCCCTTGGAGAAGGTGGCTGCGAACGTAGTGAGCAGACGGAAGGGGTGACCCCGCAGTGCGCTCGTTTCCGTAGGAAACGAGCGCTGCATCTGCCATTTCCCTCCACGACCCCTTCCCGTGAAAAGAGGAACTCGGAGCGCCCGCAGGCGCTCCGAGTTCCTGAATAAAACGATAATTCCTTGATTTATGGCCAGAGCAAAGCGGAGGCCATTAAAATCGTCCGGCGTTATACTTCGCTGCTGCGCAGAAAACGCACCAGCATGGGCAGCTCGTACAGCAGCATCAGCAGCCAGCCCACGGCGTAGCTGAAGGGTAGGGCTTCAATGTCCATTTTCAGCACCAGCACAAACAGGGCGGCGGCAGCCACACGACCGCCCATGTTCAGCATACTGCTGTTCAGGGTGACCTTCAAATCGCCCATGCCCCGGAAAAAGCCCTGGATGCCGTTGGTGGCGGCGGGCAGCATGTAAGACAGAGCGCTGGTGCGCAAAAACCGCACACCCAAGTCCACCACGGCGGGGTCGGTGGCAAACAGCCGGATGATGGGCTGGGCGAACAGCAGACAGATGGCCGTAAGCAGAATGCCATAGGCAAATTCGATGCGCATACCGCAGTGGTAGCCCTGCCGCACCCGGTCGGCCTTGCCCGCGCCGCGGTTCTGCGCCATCAGGGTGGTCATGGCGTGGCCGATGTTCTGCTGCGGGGTGTAGGCAAAGTCGTCGATGCGGGAGGCGGCGGTAAAGGCCGCCATGGCGTTGACGCCCATGGTGTTCACGATGGCCTGCACCGCAATTTTGCCCAGCTGCACCGTGGCCTGTTGCATGGCGCTGGCCCAGCCGTAGCTCACGGTCTTGCGCATCAGCTTGCCGTCATACACCAGCCACCGTCTGCCCAGCTGTAAAACCGGCACCTTATAGCGGATGTACACCACGCACAGCAGGCAGCAGGCAGCCTCGCTGAGCACGGTGGAAAGGGCGCAGCCCTCGCTGCCCCAGCCCAGTGCCTCCACAAAAAACAGGTCGCCGCCAATGTTCAGCACCGCACTGATCATCAAAAAATACAGTGCACTCTTGCTGTCGCCCAGCGCACGCATGGTGGCGGCAAGAAAATTATAGAAAAAGGTGAAGATCAGCCCTGCAAACACGATACGCAGGTAGTTTACCGCAATGGGCAGAATAGCCGCAGGCACCTGCAGCAGCCGCAGCAGCGGGTCTGCCAGCAGCACGCACAGGGCAGAGAAGGTCAAAGAGAACACCGTGCCCGCAATGGCAGTGGTGGATACCTGCCGCTCCACCAGCTTGGTGTCCCCCGCGCCAAAGGCGGTGCTGACCAGAATGCCCGCGCCCAGACACATCCCGTTGATGAACAGGATGGCAAGGGTCATCAGGGGGTTCGAGGTGCCCACGGCAGCCAGTGCATCCTCGCCCACAAACTTGCCCACGATGATGCTGTCGGCGGCGTTGTAGGTAAGCTGGAACAGGTTGCCCAGCACCAGCGGAATGGTAAATTTGATCAGCAACGGCGTAATAGCACCGCTGGTCATGTCCTTGGTCATGAAAAACGTCCTCTTTCCTATTGATAGAAGCAGCCGCTTACACGATGCTGGTGCGTCCGCTGAAAATGGCCAGCGCCGCGCGGCTGTTGCAGTTGGCCAGCAGCTGGGCGGCGGCGTGCAGGGCAGCACCGGCGCTGACCGAAGCGGGGATGGCATCGGTGCGCAGCACCTGCTGGGCAGCCCGCTGGGCGTCCCGGCTGGCCACGGCAGAGACGTTATCCACCACATAGCTGTTGTAGTTTTCCGGTATAATGCCGTAGCCGATATCCGGGATGCCGTGAGGGCCGGTAAGCCCGCCGCCCAGCACCTGATTTTCATACGGCTCCACCGCCACGATGCGCACATCGTTCGTCCATGCCTTGATGGTCTCGCCCACGCCGGTCACTGTGCCGGCGCTGCCCACCCCGATGGTAATGGCGTCCACAAGGCTTTTGTTCTGCCGGGCAATGCTTTGCACGATGGCGGGGCCGGTGACCCGGCGGTGATACTCCGGGTTGTCATCGTTGGCAAGCCAGTTCATATAGTACCAGCCGTTCGCGGCGGCGGTCTGCGCCGCCAGTGCCCGTGCCCCGGCCAGACCGCTGCGGGCAGGGCTGTGCCGGATCTGTGCACCCAGCCGCAGCAGGTACTCCTGCCGCAGGGCAGGGGCATCCTCCGGCATCACCAGCACGATGGGGTGCCCGGCGGTCAGGCTGGCCAGCGTAAGGGCGGTGGCAAAGGGGCCGGAGGCCGCCTCAATGATGGGCTGCCCCGGGGCAAGCTGCTTTTTTTCAATGGCAAGGGCCAGCATCCCCTCGGCAAGGCCGTCCCGGGCAGTGCCGGTGGGGCCGTTAAAATCCAGATACGCGTACAGATGCCCCTTCAGCCCGCAGGCGGCGGCATAGCCCCGCAGCTCCACAATGGGGCAGGCAGTGGTAAGGGTCTGGTAAAAATTAGAGTAGATCGGCACAGAAGAACTCCTTTCAAGAGGATGCGTCCGGTCAGACCGTGTTCGGGAAACTTTGGCAAAAGAGCAGCGCCTGTCCTTTTGCAGCAAAAAAACTCGCCCTTCGGGAGAGCTGCCGAACGCAGGGAGGCTGAGAGGGTTTATTGGGATACAACACTATTATCCTAACGCAAAGCCCCCGGCTGCGTCAAGATGCCTTTTGGCAAAAACAGCGAATTTTGGGCAGATATTTCAGAAAAAACTCCAAAATCCCCTTGACAAGGGGCAGGGGTTCTGGTATACTCCATCCGTAAAGCAAAAAAACTTTACAACACAGCAGGTAAACACAGCAGAGCACCGGGGGTCAACAGCAATGGCAAAAGATCTGGAAATGGGGTATCTGCTGGATTTTTATGGCGAGGTGCTTACCCAGAAGCAGCGCGAGATGCTGCGCCAGTATTACAACGATGATCTTTCGCTGAGCGAGATCGGCGAAAACTTCGGCATCACCCGGCAGGGCGCACGGGACGCCATCAAGCACGGCGAGACCACCCTGAAGGAACTGGAAGAAAAGGTAGGTTTTGCAGCCCGCTACCGGCGGGTGCAGCAGAAGCTGGAACAGCTGGAGCAGCTGGTCATCGACACCCGGTTCGAGTGCACCGGCCCCCGCGCCAATATCACCACCACGGAATATGTGGAAACGCTGACAAAAATGCTGGAGATCATCCGCTCGATGGATGAAGCAAACGAAAGCTGATCGAATTTTGAAAGGAGCACCGCACAATGGCATTTGAATCCCTGACCGACCGCCTTGCCGGTGTATTCAAAAAGCTGCGCGGTCACGGTAAGCTGACCGAGGCAGATATCAAAGCCGCCATGCGCGAGGTGCGGATGGCTTTGCTGGAAGCCGATGTCAACTACAAGGTTGCCAAGGACTTCTGCGCAAAGGTGTCCGAGCGCGCCATGGGTCAGGAGGTCATGGAAAGCCTGACCCCCGCCCAGCAGGTGGTCAAGATCGTCAACGAGGAACTGGTAGCCCTCATGGGCGGCAGCGAAGCCGCCCGTCTGAACATCAAGAACAAGGGCCAAACGGTCATCATGCTCTGCGGTTTACAGGGCAACGGTAAAACCACCCACGCGGCAAAACTTGCCAAGTTCTATATCAAGCAGGGCCGCCGCCCCATGCTGGTGGCCTGCGATATCTACCGCCCTGCGGCGATCGACCAGCTGCAGGTGGTGGGCAAGCAGGCCGGTGCACCGGTGTTCACCCTGCCCGGCGCAAAGCCGCCGGAGATCGCCCGTAAGGCGCTGGCGCACGCCAAGGACTACGGCAACGACATCGTCATTCTGGATACGGCAGGCCGCTTGCAGATCGACGAAGTGCTGATGCAGGAGCTGGTGGACATCAAGGCCGCCGTTCCCGTGGACGAGACGTTGCTGGTGGTGGACGCCATGGCCGGTCAGGACGCCGTCAACGTGGCCAAGACCTTCAACGAGACGGTGGGCGTGGATGGCATCATCCTCACCAAGACCGACGGCGATACCCGCGGCGGTGCAGCGCTTTCCGTGCTGGCCGTTACCGGCAAGCCCATCAAGTTTCAGGGCACCGGCGAAAAGCTGGATGATTTGGATGTGTTCCACCCGGACCGCATGGCAAGCCGTATCCTTGGCATGGGCGATGTGCTCAGCCTGATCGAGCGCGCACAGGATGCCGCCGACGAAAAGGCCGCCGAGGAAACCGCCAAGCGGTTGATGGAAAACAAGTTCGATATGAACGATATGCTGGAGCAGTTCGCCCAGATCCGCAAGATGGGCGGCGCAGGCGCGATGCTCAGTATGCTGCCCGGCGCATCCGGCATCGACGCCAGCCAGATCGATGAAAAAGCCTTTGACCGCATCGAGGCCATGATCTATTCCATGACCAAAGAGGAGCGGGAAAAGCCTTCCATCATCAACCCCAAGCGCAAGCGCCGCATTGCCGCAGGCAGCGGTACCCGCGTGGAGGACGTGAACAAGCTGCTCAAGCAGTACGAGATGATGCAGAAGATGATGAAGCAGTTCAAGAAGAGCCCCAAGGGCTTTGCCCGCCGTCTGGGCGGCATGATGGGCAACCCCAACGCCTTCCGCGGACTGAAATAACAACGGTATACAACCCCGGCGGGGTTTGTAACATATATCAAAAACAACAATTTTTGGAGGATATCTATTATGGCAGTTAAGATTCGTCTGCGCCGCGTTGGCGCCAAGAAGGCTCCCTTCTATCGTGTTGTCGTTGCTGACAGCCGCTTCCCCCGCGATGGCCGCTTCATCGAGGAGATCGGCACTTACGATCCCAACAAGGAGCCCTCTGAGGTGAAGATCGACGCCGAGAAGGCAAAGCAGTGGATCGCTAACGGCGCTCAGCCCACTGATACCGTTCGTGTCCTGCTGAAGAAGTCCAACATTCTGTAAGTAGGGAGGGCTGACTCATGCAGGAGCTGTTGCTGGCAGTTGCCCGCGGTCTCGTGGAGGACAAGGACGCCGTCAAGGTTACGGTGGACGAGCCCCGCGAGGACGGTACCATCGTCTACCACCTGAGCGTGGCAGAGGGAGATATGGGCCGTGTCATCGGCAAGCAGGGCCGGATCGCAAAAGCCATTCGTGTGGTGATGCGCGCGGCTGCTGTGCGGGTCGATGAAAAGGTCCTTGTTGAGATCGACTGAGCACCCTACTGGCCCTTTGCCCTTGCGGCAAGGGGCCTTTTTGGTTATGAAAAACCTCTCAGGCGCTTCGCGCCAGCTCCCCCGAAAGGGGGGAGCTTGGAGCAGACTGTACACAGGAGCATTCTGAACAAACAAGCAATACACCACCTCTTCGTCAAAAAGCTCCCCCCTCGGGGGAGCTGGCAATGCCGCAGGCATTGACTGAGAGGGTTCTTACAGGAGAAAACGATGCAGCAATATCTGGAAGCCGGAAAAGTTGTTACCACCCACGGTGTGCGCGGGGAAATGAAGCTGGAGCTTTGGTGCGACGGGGTGGATTTTTTGAAAAAAGTGGGCCGCCTGTACCCTTCGGCGCAGGGCGGCAAGGCGTATAAGATCCTTTCTATCCGTCCGCAGGGGCAGATGGCGCTGCTCCAGCTGGAAGGGGTCAGCGACATGGACGCCGCCCGGACGCTGCGCGGGCAGGTGTTCTACTTTGACCGCAACGATGCCACCCTGCCCGCAGGCCGGTGGTATGTGGCGGACCTCATCGGGTGCGAAGTGCGGGACGCCGACACCGGCAAGGTGTACGGCGTGGTGACCAGCGTGGACCACCCGGGTGCGCAGGATATCTACACCGTCAAAGCACCCGGCGGCAAGGAGTATATGTTCCCCGGGGTGGATGCCTTCCTGAAAGAGCGCAACCCGCCGGAGGGGTATATTCTTGTCACCCCCATCCCCGGCCTGCTGGATGATGATTTTGACAGCGAGCGGGAGGAGGAGTAAGCCATGGGAATGCGTGTGGATATCGTGACCCTGTTCCCGGAGATGTGCCAGCAGGTGCTGGATGCCAGCATCATCGGGCGGGCGGCAAAGCGGGGCTATATTGAGACTCACTGCCACCAGATCCGGGACTATACCCTGAACAAGCAGAAGCAGACTGACGACTACCCCTACGGCGGCGGCTGCGGCATGGTGCTGTACGCCCAGCCCATCGCGGACTGCCTGCGGGCGGTGCAGCACGAGGTGGCGGAACAGGGACGCCCCGCCCCGCACATCGTGTTCCTGACGGCGGGCGGGCAGCGCTACACCGAGGAGCACGCAAAGCGCTTGGCACAGTACGACAACCTGACGCTGGTCTGCGGCCACTACGAGGGCATTGACGAGCGTGTCATCGAAGCTTTTGCGGACGAGGAGATCTCCATTGGTGATTATATCCTGACCGGCGGCGAGCTGGCCAGCCTTGTGGTGGCAGACAGCGTGCTGCGCCTGAAGCCCGGCGTATTGGCCGAACAGAAGGGCTACGAGGAGGAAAGCTATTGGGACGGCCTGCTGGAATACCCCCAGTACACCCGCCCCGAGGTGTGGGAAGGCCGTGCTGTGCCCGAGGTGCTGCTGGGCGGCGACCATGCAAAAATTGACGCGTGGCGCGGCGAGCAGAGCCGCACCCGCACCCGTCTGCGCCGCCCGGAGCTGTACGAGCAGTGGTGTACGAGCCACCCCATTGCCGAAGTACCCAAGTGGAAGCGGGGCGAGAATGTCCGGCTGGTAAAGACCGCCGAGCAGTTTGCCGCCGCCGCAAAGCTGTTTGCCGAGGGACGGCAGGCTGTCTGTGCCGACAACTGGACGCCGGAATACTGCCGCGCTCTGACCGAGCCGCAGTTTTTGCTGCAATTACAGCAGGAAAAGGCGGCGGGCTGGGTGTGCTACCTGCACACCACCAAGGATGTGCCGGACGGCATGGTGTGTGTCAGCCATAAGGCGGGGCATATCGAGCACCTGTTCGTCACGGAAAAAGCCCGGGGCAACGGCATTGGCGCAAAGCTGCTGGATTTTGCCCGCAAAAAGCTGCCGGAGCACGCACACCCGGTGCTGAGTGTGTTGAACACCAACACCCGCGCCATTGCGCTGTATACCCGCATGGGCTGGCAGCTGGACGGCAGCACCAGTCTGGAATTTGACCCGAAGCAATACCCCACCGTGACGCGTAAATGCGCACTGGTGCAGATGCGCTACGCAGGCCCTGCGCAGGAGTGAGTCGGCACCGGAAATGTCGGTGAAAATACACAAAATTCTGAGGAAAACTCCCCGGTGGTCTAAAAGTTGTTGAAAACTTTTGTATTACCCCTCTAACCTTCGGGGTATAATTTTATTATCTTTGTACAAAACCTGAAAAATGCTCCCTGTTTCATTGGGAAAAGCGCCAAAAATGCAAAAGGGGACTGTACAACCGTTTCGACTTGCGCTAAAATGAGTGTAACACAACAGGCACACTATGCTTTTGTACACCAAAACGATATTAGATAGGAGCGCTTTACTATGTACGTAAAAGAAGTTACCGTTGAAAATCAGGTTGGTCTGCACGCTCGTCCGGCTACCTTCTTTATCCAGAAGGCAAACGAGTTCAAGTCTTCCATCTGGGTCGAAAAGGAAGAACGCCGCGTGAACGCAAAGAGCCTGCTGGGCGTTCTGTCTCTGGGTATCGTTGGCGGCACCACCATCCGCATCATCGCTGACGGCGCTGATGAGCAGGCTGCCGTGGACGGCCTGATCAAGCTGGTGGAGTCCGGCTTTGCAGAGTAAGGCTGTATCACAAGCAACAGAAAGCGGCGGGGGTTCCCTGCCGCTTTTTTGATAAGCTTTTTTCCGGGTAGAAGGAGGGCTTTTTATGAGCGAGAAAAACAAGCAGCGAATGGAAAAGTTCGTGGCACTGTGTGATTCCGGGAAGCCGTGGTATGTGTTCCTTGTTCTGTTCAGCCTGCTGCTGGCGGCAAATGCCCTGCTGGAGCTGCTTACCGAGCAGCGGGTCAAGAGCTGGGTATGGCTGCTCAATGTGGCGGGCATCGTGGGCTGCGTGGCCGATCTCTTCCACTGCAAAAACCTCCGTGCTGCCAAGGCTGAGGACGAAAACGCATGACCAAGGCCGAGCTCTATCAAAAAGCCTGTATGCTGCCGCTGCTGCCCGGGGTGTATATCATCCGGGACAAAAGCGACACCATCATCTATATCGGCAAGGCCAAGCGCCTGCGCATCCGGGTAAGCCAGTATTTCCGCGAGGGCGTGCCCCACGACAACAAGGTCAGCCAGATGATCGCCCATGCCTACGCCTTTGACGTCATCGTCTGTCAGAGCGAGTTCGAGGCACTGGTACTGGAAGCCAGCCAGATCAAGGCACATACGCCCAAGTACAACATCCTGCTCAAGGACGACAAGGGTTACAGCTATATCCGCGTCACCCGGGAGGACTGGCCGCGCCTTTCCTTCACCCTGCAAAAGGAGGAAGACGGGGCGGAGTATATCGGCCCTTACACCTCCAGCTTTGCAGCGCGGCAGATGGCAGAAACGGCCATGGATGCCTTTTTGCTGCCGCGCTGTTCCAAGCGCTTCCCGCAGGAAATCGGCAAAGGCCGCCCCTGCCTGAACGCCCATATCGGCAAGTGTATGGCAGTGTGCAGCGGCAAGATCAGCTGCGAGACCTACAATCAGGCGGTCAAAAACGCGGTGCACCTGATCCGCTACGGCAAAAAGGATATCCTGAAAACCCTCAACGAGCGGATGCAGGAGGCCTCCGACCGGCTGGAATTTGAGACCGCCGCCCTTCTGCGGGACCAGATCAACGCCATCACCAAGCTGACGGCAGGGCAGAAGGTGGTGGTAGACCCGGACGTGGAGATGGACGTGGTGGCGCTGGCCGGTACGCCGGACAGCGTGTGCGCGGCGGTGCTGCGCTTCCGGGAGGGACGGCTGACCGATAAGCGGGAGTTTTTGTTCCACGATACCTCGGATATCGACGCGGTGCGGGAGGAATTTCTGCCCCGGTACTATCTGGACGATGAACAAATTCCCAAAATCATCGCGGTGGACGCACTGCCGCCGGACATGGACGCCTTGCAGCAGGCGCTGAACCAGAAACGGGGCAGCGAGGTGCAGCTGTATGTGCCCCAGCGGGGCGATAAAGCGCATCTGGTGGAGATGGCGCACACCAACGCGGTGGAGCGTCTGGCGCGGGAGAGCGGCCGCTACGCCCGGGAGGAAAAGCTGCTGGACGAGCTGGCACAGGTGCTGGGGCTTTCAAAGCCGCCCCGCGCCATTGAAAGCTACGATATCTCCAACTGGGGCGATGGCAGCAGTGTCTGCGGTATGGTCACCTTCAAGGACGGCAAGCCCTTCAAGGCGGGCTACCGCAAGTTCAAAATGAAAACCGTGGCGGGCACGGACGACTACGCCTCGCTGGCAGAGACCGTTTCCCGCCGGGCGGCAGAGTACGAAAAATACGCTGCACAGGCCGAAAACGGTCAGCCCAGCGGCAACTGGTTCGGGCAGAAGCCGGATCTTTTGCTGATGGACGGCGGCAGGGGACAGGTGAGCGCCGCAAAGGAAGCACTTGCTGGTACGGCACTGGCAGATGTGCCGCTGTACGGCATGGTAAAGGATGACCACCACCGCACCCGCGCCATCGTGGACAGCGATGGGCGGGAAATCGCCATCAATATGAACCGGGGCACCTTTACCTTCATTACCGCCATTCAGGACGAGACCCACCGCTTCGCCAACGCCTACCGCAAGCAGCAGATGAAGCAGAAAAGCTACTCCTCCACCCTGACCGAGGTGCCGGGTGTAGGCTCCAAAACGGCCAAAGCCCTGCTGGCGCAGTTCAAGAGCGTGGGCGCGGTGAAGGACGCCACCCCCGACCAGCTGGAAAACACTCCCGGTGTGGGCAGGCAGCTGGCGCAGACCATTTACGAGTATTTTCACGGGAAAGCATAAAAACACCCCCGGCATCTGTTTTCGTTCAGATGCCGGGGGTGTTCTGCGTTCAGGGGTCAATTGGTATAGGAGATGGAGAGATCGCCGGTGACAGAATCGAGGGAAATTTTACGAGAGGTATTTGCTTTGCCATTATGGATCGAGGTGCCCTTAAGCTCATTGGTGACGAGGGTATAGTCCGAGGCGCTGCCCTCCAAAGTCAAGTCGGTATCGCCGGTGATGACCGAGATGTTGACATCCCGAGCACCGGACAGCATACCGATCGTGCAGTCGCCCACGGCAATTTCGGCATCGAATTCCGGTGCGGTCAGATGGTCAATGCGACAGCCGCCCATGGCAAGATTGAAATCCGCATCCTTCACAGTCAGGCTGTCGGCAGAGACGCTCCCCATGGCAAGTTCCAGATCCAGTTCTTCCACAGAGAGCGTGCCAAGGTCAACGTCGCCCATGGCAAGATCAATGTCTACCTCATGCAGGATATTTTCCGGAGCCGTAATGGTGAGCACAGCACCGTCAACATCAGGGGGAGCGTAGTATTTCGGGATATGGTAGGAAAACTCTGCGGTTCCGTCTTTTTTGTTGGAATGGGTGAGGTACCGGGTTCTAAAGCCATCAAACTGTAGCGTGATATCAGAAACGTTTGGGTCAACAACAAAGAGAATGGTACCATAGTCCAACTTCAGCGATAGTTTATCGCTGACCATCTCAGCAGAGAGGGAGAAAGTCAAGCCGTCTGGAGTGGAAACAGGAACCGCGGGCTGCGTGGAGGAACTTTCGGCAGGCACTTCCGCAGAGGAAGCAGGAATTTCTGAGGAAGGAGAAATGGGCTCCACCGGCTGCACCGGGGTAGCTTTGGAGTGCTGGAAGAAAAAGCAGGCCAGCACCAGCACTGCCAGCCCGCCGCCCAGCACCATGCGCCAGCGGGAACGCGGGGCAGGGGATGCCGGGGCGGCAGAGACGCCTTGCGGGCTTTGCTCGTCCAAAATCTTGCGGGCGACCTCCTCCGGGCTGCCCAGCTCCGCAATGGCGCGGGCTTCGTTTTCCGGCCCGGCGGCATCCAGATAATCTTCGTAATAACTCAAAGCGTCCTTGCGCTCGGTCTCCGGCAAGGGAGCCAGAAGCTGCTCCAGCGCAGCAAGAAATGCAGTACGGGTCATAATCATTCCACCTCTCTGAAAAATGTGTCAATGGAAGAACGGTAGCGGTTCCACTCCTGCGCGTAGGCGGCAAGCTGCGCCCGCCCGGCGGAGGTGATTTGATAATAGCGGCGGTTGCGGCCATTGAAGGGTGCATCGTAGACCGTGAGCAGCTGGTCTTTCTGCAGCCGGCGCAGCACCGGGTACAGGGTGGATTCGCTTAGCTCCAGCGTGTGGGTGACCTGTTGGGTGATCTTGTAGCCATAGGTACCTTCCGGCTCCTGCGCCACCACGGACAGCACAATGGCATCCAGCAGCGCGGCACTGATGGGAAAACTCATGCGGGAACAGCCTCCTTTCAATATGGTCTGTTTCTATAATATTATATAGCATATAATATTGCACAAGTCAATAGGGAATTTATCCTCTCAGTCTCGCTGCGCTCGCCAGCTCCCCCGAAGGGGGGAGCTTTACCGCACGGACTGGCAGATAACAAAAAAGCTCCCCCTTTTGGGGGAGCTGGATGCGAACGAAGGGAGCAGACTGAGAGGGTCGAGCTTCTTAGTTTTCAGAAGAGATATCCTGTCCGAAGTACTTTTCGCTCAGGGTCTTTAAGGTGCCATCGGCGCGCAGCTCCTCAATGGCGGTGTTCAGCGCGTCCAGATAGGCGGTGTCCTCGCTCTTGAGCACCGGGATGGCCACATGGGAGGCTTCGGCAGTCTGCGCCACCAGCTTGAAGTCTGCGTCCGGGTGGACGTTCAGGTAGTCGTAGAAGGAAACATCTGCGTTCAGGGTGGCGTCAATGCGGCCTGCGGTCAGCAGCTGGATGGTCTCCTCCAGTGTGTCGATGCCCTGCACGGTAGCGCCGTAGCTCTCGGCCAGCTCCATGTAGGTGGAAGCCAGACTGTTGGCGGTGGTCTTGCCCTTCAGGTCCTCAAAGCTGTGGATGTCTTCGTTATCCTTGCGCACCGCCAGCGCAGTGTGGATGTAGCCGTAGGGGGTGGTGAAAGCGTAGGTCTTGGCGCGCTCCTCGGTCACTTCCACGCCGTTGCACACCATGTCGTAGCGGCCTGCGTCCAGACCGGCAAACAGGCTGTCCCAGTCGCTTTCCACATACTCCGGCTCCACGCCCAGCTTTTCGGCAATGGCGCGGGATACCTCCACATCGTAGCCTACCAGCGTGTCGGAGGAATCGTGGTAGCTCCACGGCTGCCATGCGCCCTCCAGTGCCACCACCAGCTTGCCGCTCTTCTGGATGCTGTCCAGCTTATTCAGCGGTGCGGAACTGGCAGTGCTGGCGGCGGTGTCCTTGGAGGAGCAGCCGGTCAGGCTCAGCACCCCGGCTGCGGCCATAACGCCCATCAGAGAGATAAAGGTTCTGCGTTTCATAAGTAAAAATTCCTTTCTGTCGTGAAAAATGCAAAAAAGAGAAGTGGTTTTATTCCGTGTGGGCGATCCTGCGCAGGAAGGCCCGGGTGCGCTCCTCCTTGGGGGATACAAAGAACTGCTGAGAGGGTGCCTGCTCCACCACCACGCCGTTTTCCATGAATACGGTCTTGGAGGAAACATTGCGGGCAAAGCCCATCTCGTGGGTGACCACCAGCATGGTCATGCCCTCCTCGGCCAGCTGCCGCATCACGCTGAGCACCTCGCCGGTCAGCTCCGGGTCAAGGGCGCTGGTGGGCTCGTCAAAATAGATGATCTCCGGGTCGGCGGCAAGGGCGCGGGCAATCGCCACCCGCTGCTGCTGCCCGCCGGAAAGCTGGCGGGGGTAGTAGTCGGCGCGGTCGGCAAGCCCTACCTTGGCAAGCATCTTCATGCCAATTTCCTCTGCCTGCTCCTTGGGCAGCTTACGCGCCACGATGAGTCCCTCGGTCACATTCTGCAGGGCAGTCTTGTTGCGGAACAGGTTGTAGTTCTGGAACACAAAGGCGGTCTTTTTGCGCAGCCGGGCAATGTCGGTACGGCTGGCATGGGCAAGGTCAAAGCTTTCGCCGTCAAACACCAGCTGCCCGGCATCGGCAGTCTCCAGAAAATTCAGGCACCGCAGCAGGGTGGTCTTGCCGGAGCCGGACGGCCCAAGAATGGCCACCACATCGCCCTTTTCCACGGTCAGGTCTACGCCGCGCAGCACAGGCAGCTCACTGGCGGCCTTCCGCGCACCGGGGCGGTGGAAAAGGCCGGGCTTTGCGTAGGTGCGGAAGGTTTTTTGCACATTGCGGATCTCAAGCATAGCCATAGGTGCTCACCCTCCCTTTTTACTGGAAGCCGCGGGCGTTGAGCTGACGTTCCAGCAGCGCCTGCAGCTTGGTGATGACGGTACAGAACAGCAGATACACCACAGCCACCTCACAGTAGATGGGCAGAAAGATGTAGGTGCGGGCGGCTACCCGCTGCCCGGCCATGAACAGCTCTGCCACCGTGATATTGGACGCCAGCGAGGTGTCCTTGATCATACCGATAAGGGAGTTGGACAGCGCAGGCACGGCGGTGCGCAGTGCCTGCGGCAGCACGATGCGGCGCATGATCTGCCACCAGCTCATGCCCACGCAGTACCCGGCTTCCAGCTGCCCCTGCGGCACGCTTTCCAGCGCACCGCGCATGGTCTCGGCGCAGTAAGCACCCTCGTTGAAGGCAAAGGCAATGACTGCCGCCGGAAAGGCGTTCAGCATGATGCCCACGCTGGGCAGGCCGTAAAAGATGATGAACAGCTGCACCAGCAGCGGCGTGCCCCGGATGACCCAGATATAGAACCGGGCGATCTGCCGCAGCACCGGCACATTGGCGTACTGCACCAGCGCCACCGCCACCGCGATGATCATGGCAAAAAAGAAGGAGAGAAGGGTCAGCGGAATGGTCATGGTCAGGCCTGCCGTCAGGATGCGGGGCAGCGCCTCCACCAGCACGCTGACCGTGCGGTTGGATAAAAGTGCTTCAAACATCGTTTTTTCCTCAAAGCTAAAAAATGCACAAGGCGGCAAAGCTTTTGCCGACCAAAGCAGTATATACCTTAAAGTAGGGTCAAAGTCAAGAGACTGAATCACCAATCCCTACAAAACCTACCAGAATACTATAATAACATGAAATGCCCCGCAGCGCAAACGGTTTGTACAAAACGTGTGATGTGACCGAAAAATTGCATAAACTTGTTAAATATTTGTGCAATGCGGCAGATGCTTGACGCTGTGGGCGCTTTCGTGTACAATGGTCATAGTAGTGCGCGGCTGCGGGACAACGGCCCGGCGCAGCGCAAATCCACCGGCAGGGGCTTGCCCCTTGCCCGGTGCAGACACGGAGGATACGAACGTGAAAAAGTTTAGTATTGGTGTTCTGGGTGCAGGCACCTGGGGCATGGCTCTGGCACGGATGCTGACCGTCAGCGGCAACGATGTGCAGGTGTGGTCGGCTATTGAAGCCGAGGTGGATAACCTTTCCACCACCCGGGTGCACCCCAATCTGCCGGGGATGGTCATCCCGCAGGAGCTGCGTTTTACCAAAAGCATAGAGGAAGTGTGCACCGGCAAGGATGTGCTGCTGTTTGCAGTGCCGTCGGTGTTCG
>OGYR01000564.1_pt1 | contig 20443 bp, 20 predicted proteins | sample 1576661 | NCBI WGS metagenome assembly OGYR01 (sample SAMEA3541490, study PRJEB24748) | human gut metagenome | biome: human gut; feature: human-associated habitat; material: faeces | place: China | collected 2012
GGCCGGGACAGGTATAATATTGGTGTAGCCTGCCCCGGCGGGTGTGTTGGGCTCTGTACAACGTCAACTTTGGTCGGTGGTCGTTGTATGGGGCTTTTCTTTTTCAGGTGATGCTCAGGCGGGTGCCGGTGACCGTTTTGCTGTACTGGTCGTACAGGTCGGGCGCTACGGCCTTGATGGCCTTACTGTCAAGCCGTGTACTGGAAAAATCAGACAGGCGGACTTTGTGGCAGCCTACTTCCAGATAGTTGGTGGAGCGCTCAGCCAGTGCCTCGCGGATCTGGATCTTCAGCTGTTCCTGTTCAGCCTGCGCGGCCTCAATCAGTTGGGCGGCCTCCTTGTACTGCTCGACAAGGGTCAGTAAAACGTTGATACTCATGTGTGTACCTCTCTTCAAATTGTTGGGTGAATGGTCGGATGTGAGAACCGGTGTTCCCGATGGCATGAGTATATCAGTTAACCGACAACACGTCTATTCGCAAAGTGATCAACGTTAACCGACATATATCATGGAAAAATATGCACAATGTCAGTTAACCGACTATACTATAATAGGTGTATATATGGCGACAAAAGAAGCACATAATCGAGCGAGCGTAGAGTATAACAAACGACAGGACAACATCATGATTCGACCCTCCAAGGAGATGGGGGCAATAATCCGCCAGTCTGCTGCAGCCGAAAACATGAGTGTGCAGGGGTATGTTTTGCAGACCCTCTACGCAAGAACCGGCGCAACAGGGGGCGGGGTGGTTAAAAATCCAGAGGTGGGCTCCCTTTCCTTAGAACAGCGGAGTTGTCTTATCTCCCCAGACCGGGAAAAAATCTTGCGGGACATTCTGCAGGATATCGTGCTGAACACAGCTCCGGGCGAACGAACTGCGCTTTCGGAGATGCTGGTGCAGATTATAAATGAGAGCGTAGAGCAAAATGCGGACAGCGTTTATCAGACGATGACGGATTCATTGCTGTAAAATCGGCCTCTGTCTTTCACAGAAATGTGATCGGCAGGGGCTTTTTTAGCGTAAAAAATAGCCTGACCCAGAGCAGGTGGTAGCTGCAGTGACGGGATGCTGAGTACACCTATATATAAATGGGAGCAGCAGGGGAGAGAGTAAAAATTATGTGGTACTGTGTAATATGCCTCGTCAGAGCTCCTGACTGATGTGACGGCATGAACCGGCTTTTCAGTGCGAGGGGCGCGTTCTATTTAACGGTTGTCATTACATCGGGGTTGCTATCACACCTGACTGAAACTTCCGACGCCTTGGACAGCTATATGACCACACATTTTGTCCATCGATGATTTCATCTGGAGTTTTCATGTGAAACTGGGCAATGTGCAAAAAAGTTTAGGTTGAATCGCATTTTTTTCTAAAGCATGGATGGATATATTTCCTCGGATTTCTATTGATTCCCAGATATAACTATGATAGAATAATAAGAGAATTCAGACGGCCACGTAGAAGAACTGGTATCCTCCGTTTTGGGATGGAAGGATATGCCTTGATTGCGGTAAGGAGGTGAATCCAGTGGGCTTATGTCTGTTTGCGAACAATCATGTGATAGATCATGAGGAAACCCGAATGATAGATCAAAATAAAAAGCCCACTGCTGTTTCCCTTGCTGGCGTGATGCGCAAAGGTGAAAATGAAGTGGGCTTGTTGAGGTTCTACAAAAATGTGAAATATTGCATACTGGAAGCAATGCACATGCGGCGCTTGAGCTGCAGCATGACGTTCTGGTTTTCATTACGGCCACATTGCATTTAAAATGACCTTGGGCGAAGCTGTCGTCCGAGGGCTTTTGCTTGCCAGGAGATCAGGAATAACAGTCTGCCGGTTTTAGGAAAAGAGGAACGGTTATCTAAAAGGAAGGTGCTTGCGGGAACGGTGTGAGTTAAAGGGATTACTTTATAGCAGTTTGTGTTTTTAATGCGCAAGCAGCATCCGCAAACTGCATATCGCAAATATGCCGTGTTGATAGGGCACTATTTCTGAAAATTGCGATAAAACGAATGACGATAAGAAGTGCATAGACAAGGATTTATGTGAGGAGTAAAAATGGCTACGAATACTGTTGGAATCGATAAGGAAGTTGAAGTTGACCGCAAGGAAAATCTGCGCGACCATCGCCTGTACTGGATCGGACGTCGGACGCAGGATGTAATTTTGTCATCTCTGGCACTGGTGGTATTGTCGCCGGTCATGCTGGCTACGGCCATCGCCATTGTGGTGGATGACCCGTCTGCGGGTCCTGTTTTCAGTCAGGAGCGCATCGGCCGCAATGGAAAGCCCTTTAAGTTCTATAAGTTCCGCTCCATGTGCCCCAATGCAGAGGCAAAGCTGGACGACTTGCTGGACCAGAATGAAATGGATGGCCCTGTGTTTAAGATCAAGGACGACCCGCGCATTACCCGTGTGGGCAAGTTTATCCGCAAGACCAGCCTCGATGAGCTGCCGCAGCTGTGGAATATCTTGAAGGGCGATATGAGCATCGTTGGTCCCCGCCCGGCACTTCCCCGCGAGGTGGAGCAGTACGGCGACTACGAAAAGCAGCGTTTGTATGTGACCCCCGGCTTGAGCTGCTATTGGCAGATTGCTCCGCACCGTAACGACCTCTCTTTTGAAGAGTGGATGGATCTGGACGTGAAGTATGTCAAGGAGCGCAGCTTCTGGGTGGATTGGAAGATTATTTTTAAAACGTTCAAGGTGTGCCTGCTGGGGCATGGGGAGTAAGAAACATGGTAACATACAAAACCGTGAGACGGCGGGTATAGAGTACTAATAGATTAAGCGCCAGTCGAAAATATGCATGAACAACAATTTGTAAGAGGAATATAGCGGAATGCCAAATAAGAAGAACCTCCTGATTTATGCTCATTACTATATTCCAGATACTGCGTCAACGGGGCAGATCCTCCGTGAATTGGCGGAGGGTATGCTGGATAAGTTCAACATCACGGTCATCTGCGTGGTGCCGAGTTACTTAGGGACTATCGAAGATAAATATAAGACACAGAAATATTACGAAGAAGAAATTAACGGGGTAAAAGTTCTAAGGATAAGAGTTCCGGAGTTCAGCAAGACCAATAAGAAGAGCCGTGTAAAGAACATTGTTTCCTATTTCTTTGGTGCAATGGGTGCGACCTTCAAGGTTGGCAAGATGGATTATGTGTTCTCCATCTCCCAGCCACCGATTCTTGGCGGTTTGCTGGGCGTTTGGGGAAAGTGGATGAAACACGCCAAGTACATCTACAACATTCAGGATTTCAACCCGGAGCAGGTGCTGGCCGTTGGTTACACCAAGAGCAAGTTTATTACCGATGTCATGATGTGGTTTGACAAGTTCAGCTGCAAAAGAAGTGACCTGATCATCACCGTTGGCCGCGATCTTGTAGAAACGGTGGAGAACCGTTTCAAGGGAAGGAAAGTTCCTAAGACCGTTATGATCAATAACTGGATCGATGAGAACGAAATCTATCCGCTGGATGAGCGCAATGAAAGAGTGATTGCTTTCAAAAAGAAGTACGGGCTGGATGGCAAGTTTGTCATCATGTACTCCGGCAACATTGGTCTTTACTATGACCTTGAGAATTTGATCAAAGTCGTTGAGAAGTTCGGTGTTGATACCAAAACTGCAGATGGCCGAGAGGTTGTCTTTGCTTTTGTCGGTGCTGGTTCCGTCCTGAAGACACTGGAAGATTATGTGGCAGAGCATCACATGGACAATGTGGTTTTCATCCCGTATCAAGATAAAGCAGACCTTATATATTCTTTGAACGCTGGTGATGTTCACTGGTGTGTGAATGCGAAAGGCATTAAAGGCGTAAGTTGCCCGTCAAAATATTACGGTCTGGCTTCTGCGGCAAGGCCGGTAATTGGGGTCTTGGAATCTGGAACTGAGATTCGCTGCATTATCGAGGATACCAAAGGCGGCCTGTGCTGTGAGCCGGGCGAATATGACAAAGTAGAAGAAAACATCCGCTGGTTCATTGACAATGCTGGAAGCGAAGAGCTGAAGGCCATGGGAGCCAGAAGTCGGGAAAACCTTGAAAAGAATCTGACCAGAAATGTAAGCGTAGAGAAGTATGCGGAAGAGATTTTGAAGCTGTAAAACCATTTTAAGGTAAAGGGATAAAAAAGAATAGGATAGTAATATGAAAGAAAGAATATTATTAACAGGAGCATCTGGTTTTATTGGTACAAATCTTTTGGAGGATTTGCTTAAAAAAGGCTATGAAGTAAAAAATCTGGATTGGAATAAGCCGAAAATCGAAGAACGAAAAAGCTTGTGGGAAAATGTAAATATTATCAATTATGATCAGTTTGAACAAGCTGTTTTGAACTTCAATCCAGAATATATTATTCACCTTGCTGCGCGTACGGATTTGGATGGTAAAACACTTGAAGATTACGACCAGAATATTACAGGCGTTGAAAACCTTATGAAGATTATTCATAAGTTGCCGGATTTGAAAAAGGTCATTATAACTTCTTCTAAGTTTGTAACCAGAAATGGATATAAAATTAAGAACCAGCATGATTACTGTCCCCATACAAAGTATGGCGAAAGCAAAGTTGAAACGGAAATTCGTGTGTGGAAGGATACGCCTGACTGCGATTGGTGCATTATCCGCCCGACATCTATTTGGGGTCCTTGGTTTGGCGTGCCATACAGAAACTTTTTCGATATTGTGATGAAGCATATGTACTTCCATATTGGTCATATCAAATGCCATAAAACGTATGGATATATTGGAAATGCCATCTATCAGATTGAACAGTTGCTGTTCAATGAGACCCCGGATGAGAACAACAAGGTTTTCTATATCGGCGATGAACCTCCGTATGAAATTAATGAATGGGCAGATGAGATAGCGGCAGAGCTTGGTTTTAAGGTTCCCACAATGCCCGTCTGGTTTGTAAAATGTCTGGCAAAATTCGGCGATTTTCTTGGACTGTTCCATATCCATTTTCCGATGCAGTCTTTCAGATTTGGAAACATGACGAATGATGGAATTAACGATATGAGCAATACGTATAAAATTGCACCCGATATGCCCTATACAAGACTGCAGGGTACGAAAGAAACAATTGCATGGATTAACGAGTATGAGAGGAAAGGAAAGAAGAAATGACATCGGCAGATTCATTGATCGGGTTAGTGAATCCTCAACCGAATAGCACAATTATGATTTACGATGTCCATGCCAGCGAATCTGGAGCACTGGCAATTTTGGATGACTTATATAAGCAAATCAGAAATTATTCGGATAAATCTGTGAAATGGGTGTTTATTGTAAGCACTCCGGAATATGAGGAAACAAAAGAGATTACCGTCAGAAGATTCCCATGGGTAAAGAGAAATTGGGGATATCGGTATTACTTTGATACAGTAACGACTCGAAAGCTTTTGAAGGAATTTAAACCAGACAAGGTGTTCTCGCTGCAAAATAAAGGAATTGACTTCTATAAGAAAGAACAACTTGTTTATTTGCATCTTCCTTTTATATTGACGGATCATAAGTTTGACATAAAGGTAGACGGAAAAAAACTATGGGCATATCAAAATATCATAAGCAAAAGTATTTATAAGTCACTTAGAAAAGTTGATATGACCATTGTGCAGACTGAGTGGATGAAAGAGGCACTTGTAAAGAAAGCAGGAGTAAATACTGATAAAATTGTGGTTCAGCAACCGGATATCAAATGCAATGATATAAAAGACTTTGTAGATTGCCCGGAAAACAGAAAACGTATTTTTTATCCTGCGACTGCATTTACCTATAAAAATCACTCGACGTTGTTGAAAGCCCTGAGGTATGCGACAGAAAATGGATTAAAAGATTACGAAGTGATTTTTACAACTCGTCCGGACGAAAATGCATATACGCAAAATCTCTATAAATATGCGGCGGAGCATAACTTGAATGTTAAATTCAATGGACCAATTCCGCGGGAAAAGGTGTTTGAAATGTATGCCAGATCCGTCTTAGTTTTTCCGTCCTATGTTGAATCCTTTGGGTTGCCACTACTTGAAGCAAAATTATCCGGAACATACATTATGGCGAGTGATACACCGTTCTGTCATGAAATCTTGGATGGATACGATAAGGCGGAATTCTTTGAGGAACTTGATTATCTTTGCTTGGGAAAACTGTTACTTGAATTAGGAGCTTAAAGTGGGAAAAATTGGACTTTTATCAGTATATAATCACAACTATGGAAGTATTTTGCAGGCGTATGCATTGCAAAAAAAGCTAAACCAGCTTGGATATTATAATGAAATCATTAGATATAAAAAGACGAATTATATTAAGCAAGCTATGCGGCTTCTATACTTTCCACTGCTGAAATCTACGTTCAAAATGAAGTGGAAGAAAATATATTGCAAATGCTTTCAAAAAAATATATACAGCGAAATTCTTCTTGGAAGAGAAAATGAATTTAACAAATTTGTTAAAGACAACCTCAACTTTTCGGAAGTGTATTGTGGTCGAAAGAAATTGGTTGAGTCAACAAAAAAGTATTCGGCATTTGTTCTAGGAAGTGACCAAGTATGGAATCCTATGAACTTAGGTGGAGATTTCTATACGATGTCGTTTGTCCCAGATAATAAAATCAAAATTGCCTATGCCCCAAGTTTTGGTGTAGCAAAAATTCCGGACAGACAAAAAAATCAGACGAAAAACTATCTCAATAGGATAGATTACATCTCGATTCGGGAAATGGACGGAGTGAAAATTGTATATGAGTTGACTGGGAGAAAGGTCCAACAAGTTGTAGATCCGACGATTTTGATTGATAGAAATATTTGGGATAGGCTGAAAGGAGAGAATCGAATTGTAAAAGAAAAGTATATTCTGTGCTATTTTATCAGTGCAATACCTGAATATCGTGACTTTGCAAAGGAATTGGCAAAAAGAACATGCTTGAAAATCGTGAGTATACCACACGTTGATGAATTTGTTAGATCGGATGTTAAGTTTGGGGATATTGTACCAGATAGAGTTGGACCGGCGCAGTTTGTCAATCTGATAAGTAATGCTGAATATGTGTGTACAGACTCTTTTCATGGCTCTGTTTTTTCAACATTATATGAAATTCCTTTTTTTACATTCAGTAGATATAGCGGAGATGGAAGAGACTCGACTAATTCAAGATTATATTCTTTTCTGAAAATGATTGGAATGGAAAACAGACTCTATTCAGGTACATCAGGCATATCAGATGAGGATTTGACATCACCGGATTTTACGGAAGCTAAGAATAAAATGAATTTGATGAAGCAAGAATCTGAAAACTACTTGGCTGACGCATTGAAAGCAATAGGTAATCACCAAATATGATAGAGATAAAAAAGAAAGAAGACTGCTGTGGCTGCTCTGCATGCATAGCAAAATGCCCTAAACAATGTATTTCCTTTTATCAGGATGAAGAGGGATTTTTATACCCTAAAATCAATAAAAATACATGTGTCGAGTGTGGAGTTTGCGAATGCGTCTGCCCAATGAATGACAATGCAAAAGTGTTTTCAAATCTTGAGAGTACAAAAGAAGATATAATACATCAAGCTCTAAAAACAACATCCAAGATTCCAGAGTGTTATGTGTGTTATATTCGTGAACCGAATATTCGAAATGAAAGTACTAGTGGCGGAGCATTCGGAGCAGTGTCAGAATATGTACTCAAAAAAGGGGGAGCTGTTTTTGGCGTAGCACTTAGCAGCCAAAATGAAGTGGTTCATGTAAAAGCAGAATCATTGGAGGAACTTACACGCTTGCGTAGGTCCAAATATGTGCAGTCAAAGCAGAATGATGTCTATGTGAATGTGCGGAAAGAACTAAACAGCGGAAAGATGGTGCTCTATACGGGTACACCCTGTCAAGTAGAGGGATTGAAAAATTATTTGGGCAAAGAATATGATAATTTAATTACAATGGATATTTTCTGCCATGGAGTTGGATCGCCCTTATATTGGAAAAAGTATCTGACATATATGGAACAAGAATATCAGTCGGCGATTTCTAAAATACACTTCCGTGAAAAAACATATGGCTATAACAGCGCAACGATGGCCTTATATTTTGATAATGGAAAAAGCAGTCACAGGGGCCATGACGACGACTTGTATTGGGCGCCATTTTCAAAAAACTATATTTACAGACCGTCATGCTATGCCTGCGAATTTAAAAAAGTTAACCACAGGTCGGATTTTTCCATAGGTGATTTTTGGAGAACCGATGATTTGCCGACGGAGTTTAAAAATGCAAATGGGTGTTCACTTTTGCTGTGCCACTCTACGAAAGCATCAGAAATCCTTGAATGTGTAAAGAGCAAATTGAATATCGTTCCCTACGATTTGGAACAAGGTCTAATTGTGAATGGAGGGCATCAACCATCGATGTTAATTGCAAGTGCACCTTGTCCGAAAAGAAGATCTGAGTTTTTTAATGATATGGAAAGGCTTAATCCACGCCAGTTGAATCAGAAATATATGCCATTGTCAATGAAAAAACGGATCGCGTGCAGCTTGAAGCCGATGCTTTATAAACTTGGAATTTTAGATTTGCTAAAACAAGTGAAAAAAGGAGGAAAAAGAAATGCAACCTAAAATTTCGGTAATTACTATTTCATACAACTCTGAAAAAACGATAGAAAAAACGATTCAAAGTGTAATACAACAAGATTATGAAAACATGGAATATATTATTATAGATGGAAAATCTAAGGATGGAACAGTTGATGTTATAAAAAAATATGAAGATAAGATCGCATACTGGGTGTCGGAAAAAGATAATGGAATCAGCGATGCATTTAACAAAGGCATTGCAGCAGCAACAGGAGAAATCATAGGCATTGTCAACAGTGATGATCAGTATCTTCCGGGGGCATTAAAGGCTATTGCAGATTGCTATGATCCAAAGGTTGATGTCTATCGTGGTGCAATATTAATACACGATGATATTAAAAATATAGAGTATACATATCAGCCTTCGATGAAATTTGGAATGCTTCCGATAAAGGTTAATGTTTGTCATTTGCCAACCTTTATTACAAAAAAAGCATATGAGAAATATGGAAATTACAGTACAGATTTTAAACTGGCAATGGATCTTGATTTATTAAGACGTTTTTACCGTACAGGAGCTAAATTCAAGAAAGTGGATAAAGTTCTTGGACGATTTAATGTCGGTGGAGTATCGACACAAGCTGGAATAGACAGGGCATTTGATGAACGACGTAAGGTGATACTTGCTAATGGAGGAAATATGGTTGATGTATTTATTTATAATTGCCTTTTGAACGCAATTGATGTTTCAAAAAAACTTGTAAACCTTGGGAAAATTGATTATCTAAAAATAAGATATTGCTTCGGAAGTGAATATGAAAAGAATAATAATACGTAAAGATTGTTTGGACTATATAACCGTTTTATTTATGATTCTGTGTTCGGGAACAGTCGTGTTTAATATAAGATACAACTCTATCTTTATTCCAATATTTTGTTTGTATGCCTTAATACGGGGAGTTTCTATTGGAAAATATAAAAGGAACCTTCCCGTTCTTTCAACTATTATTGTGGCAATTTTATTTAACGGATTTGTTCATGTTTTTGATGGAGTTGCTTGGAATGGGTTGACACAGGTAACACTATATTTGATAGGGACTGCTGTGGCATGCTCAACGATGAGTTTTGAAAGATATAAAAAAACATACATTGAATTGCTATCGTATTTGACTGTATTGTCAATTATTATTTTCTGGGGTGTGGCTAACGGTCTATTAGGTCATAGCAAGGTTAATGTTAATGGAAACTTTTACCAAATTGCACTTTTTCATATAGTTGGATGGGGAGATACTGTTTTTAATACTCGGATGTGTGGACTGTTTCATGAACCAGGAATGTTTCAGATTATTTTAAATATTGGCATTCTATATCAAGCAGATAATATCCTGAAACACGAAATTTGTAAAAAAGATGTAGTGCGTTTGTTGCTGTTTGCTGTAGGCGTTTTGCTGACGCGATCTACAACAGGCTATATTGTTATGTGCATTACATTATCTTCTTTGTATTTCAAAATCAAAAAGTATATGAAGAATAAGTATCTAAAGGTTCTGTATTACGGAACCGTTCCGGCGTGTTTTTTTGTTGGATATAAATTGTTATCTAGCGAAGTTATCGTGAATAAGTTTAGTTCAAACAATATATCATATAATATTCGAACGAATGATTTTTTGTCCGGCATTTTAATGCTTGCGAAACAACCAATTCTTGGATATGGATATAATTCGAAATTGTATACAAAGACATCACTTAAATATGGTATGGATAGTATGTCAAATGGAATTATGGGGCTGCTACTAATGTTTGGCATATTACTAACCATATTGTTTCTCTATTTCATGGTAAGAAAAATCAGAAACACAAAATGGACTGTTAATAAACTGATTGTTATAGCAGTTATTATGATTGAAGAAATGACAGAAAGCTGGTTTTTCTTTCCGGTTTCATTAGCGTTTATTTTTTCAAATTATGAGGAAATAAAATGTAAGGGGGAAGACGGTATTGTATAATGAGTTTTTAAAACCTGAAACACGTTGTGGCTTTTATGTGGATAAAAATCGTAAACGACTTTGGAAAATTGAATTAGATATGATGGAAATGATTGACAATATATGCCGTGAAAATGGTATCAATTATTTTCTTCATAGTGGGTCAGCGTTAGGGGCAGTTCGCCATAAGGGATTTATTCCGTGGGATGATGACCTTGATTTAGGAATGCTACGCAAGGATTTTGAAAAATTCCTTCAAATTGCAGAAAAGCAGATAAAGGAACCGTATTTTATTCAGTATGGAATGAATGACGGTGGACATATCTGTGGACTGTTGAGATTGAGATACGCTGAATCAACAGGAATTATAAAAATTGATAAGGATAAAGATTGTAATAACGGCATATATGTTGAAATCTATCCGTTCGATAATGTTCCGGATGGTAAAATAAGCCAGAAAGTACAATTTATAGAAAGCCTTGTACTTTACCATGGGCTATTGGCTGAGTACTATGGTCCCATGTCAAAAAAGCAGGTACTGTGCAGAGCAATTGTAAGACTTATGGGAAAAGATAATGCCTATACTTGCTGGCAAAGAATTTGTCAAAAGTATGATTCGAAGAAAACGAAATACGTAAATACAGTTGCTCTTCCTGACTATATGAGAGAGGAAATTTATAAACTAAATCGAAAATGGGTAGAAAACGTTAAGGATGTACAGTATGAATATCTAAAGCTTAAAGTTCCAGTTGAAGTTGAAAGAATACTGGAAATTAATTATGGAAACTATATGGAGCTTCCTCCGATAGAGGAACGAGGAATGATACATGCCCATACAGTATTTTACGATCCGAATAAGCCTTATTCTGTGTACAGAAACAGCAAAGAGGTAACAGCGTACTTTGCAAAGTGATTAGGAGAACAGTGGATTTTGAGTAATTCAAATAAAGCAATAAAAGCTGGAATAGGATATACAATAGGAAATTATCTTCTAAAAGGACTGAGTTTTTTTGCTATTCCTATTTTTTCTAGATTGATGTCAACAAGTGATTATGGGACATATAATACTTTTGCGGCGTATGAATCTATTATATTTGTCATAATTGGACTGGCATTACATTCCAGTTTTAAAAATGCAAAATATAAATATAGTGATAAGTTTCAGGACTATATTTCCACGTGTGTGACGGTAGGACTTATCAGCTTTTTTTCTTGGTGTGTATTAGCCAATGTTCTTTATGTAAAATATAAATCATATATCGGATTTTCAAGAGTAGTTGTAAATCTATTGCTCATTTGCAGTATGGGAAGTGCAATCGTTCAGTATTTTAATGTATATGTTGGAATTGATTACAAGTATGATCGCTTTCTGAAAATTTCAGCATTCAATGCGGTTTCCAGTATTTTGCTTTCAGCGGTGTTGATTCTGCTTTTCTTCAAGGACAATAGCTATATGGGAAGAATTATAGGCACCACTGTCCCTTTGCTTTTGATTTCGGTTTATATAGTTATAGATTTTTATAAAAAGGCAAAGCCACAATTAAATGCAGAATATGCAAAGTATGCTATAAAATTTAGTCTTCCCATTATACCGCATGGACTTTCACAGGTCGTCTTGTCCCAATTTGATCGAATCATGATTAACACGATTATTGGTGCGGCCCAGGCCGGCTTGTATAGCTTTTCATACAACATATACACGATTATTCAGGTGACGGCAAGCTCGCTGGATAATGTATGGGGGCCTTGGTTCTTTGAAAAAGCGAACCAAAATAAATATGGAACGATAAAAAAAGTGAGCGGTGATTATATGACGGGAATGATGCTTTTTTCTTCCGTGGTGCTTTTAGTATCTCCAGAAGTAATTAAACTTATCGCTCCAAAGGCATATTGGGAATCAGTTTACTGTGTGATTCCGATTGTGATAGCAGGTTATTTTTCGTTTTTATATACACTTCCAGTTCAGGTAGAGTACTATTTTGAAAAAACCAAATTTATTGCACTTGGAACTGGTAGTGCAGCAATAATTAATATCATTTTGAATTCTATTTTTATACCTAAATATGGATATATCGCTGCTGCATATACGACATTGGCAACATATTTTCTTTATTTTGTATTTCATTTTGTTTTTGCTCGCATGATTTCCAAAGTCAGCTATTTTAATATTAGAATCCTTGCTTTCGATGTTGTAACAGTATTGTTGGTTGGTGCTGTAACGATTATGTTGTTAGACAAGATTTTCGTCAGATGGTTTATCGTGTTGGTTTTTTTTGCACTTGGAATTACTTATGCACAGATTCATTATGGGGTAATTAATAAAATTGTAGAAAGGTTTGACAAATAATGGGAGCGAAAGCATATTTCAAAGCACAACTTAAAAAAAGGGGGGTATGGAATGCGATAAAAAGCACTTCTTTAAGAGCAATAAAGAAAATTTCTGGTATTGCAAAGTTGGAAGAAGAAAATAAAGCACTGTTTTATTTTCTAAATGCGTATTGTGATGTTGCTACCTGTCCAAAAGCTACGGGGCAATTAAGAACTCTACAGAATAATGATTTGTTACTGCTTTGCATTATTGATAAAGTTTGCAAGAAGAACAATATTCCATATTGGTTGGACTATGGCACGCTTTTAGGTGCATATCGACATAAAGGATTTATTCCATGGGACGATGATATGGATATAGCGATGCTTAGGGAGGATTATGACCGAGCAAAAATTCTTTTAAAGAAAACATTGGAACCATTGGGGTTTGAAGCAGACGAAAAGCCTGGAGCACCAATGGTTCGAATGGGCATAGGATATAAGCATGAGTCAACGGGCGTATGGTGTGATATTTTTCCCGTGGACAGCGTTTGGTCTGATGTGGAAAGAGATTGTGTACTCCAAAAGATTTCATCCCAAATGCTCCAGTACAGAAAATTTTATTATAAAGTTAGAAATAAGGTTTCAACTGATGCGATTGTCGAAAAAAAACGTCAGATAATTAGCTTGAATGGGACTGGATATAAAATTCTATATCATGGACCCGAATATGTAGACGTTAACTTATTGGTTCATGACGATGAGGATGTGTTTCCGTTGACAACGGTAGAATTCGAGGGAGTGCCTTTTCCAGCACCCAATAATTGTAGCCGATATCTTCAACGGATTTATGGCAAAGATTATATGAAGTTTCCGCACGGAGGTGTTGAACAACATGGTTCGGAAGGCAATAGACTCGCAGATTGGGCGGAAAAATCAAATACAGATATGAAAATCATCGAGATGGAACTAAAAAATATTTTAGATGGAATTTAAACAGAATGTGTTGTGGTGTCATTAAGCTATACACACGTTCTCTTTGAAAAAACTTAGTTTAATGGAAGGAAAAATTATATGGTTCTCACAAGAAAACAATTTGAGGTTTTGGCTGCGTTAGCAGATGGGAATTCCTCGCTTTCGCAAAGTCAAATCGAAGAAAAGGTCGGACATTCTCTCGGAACAGTAAATCGTGTTTTAAGGGAACTCACGGAGCTGAGATATGTAAGCGATGGTTCAATCACCAACGCGGGTTTGGCTGCACTGGAGCCTTACCGTGCAAAACGAGCCATTTTTATCGCTGCAGGTTTTGGCTCTCGTTTGGCACCAATTACATTTAACACGCCGAAGCCGTTAGTTCGCGTTCATGGTGTCCGCATTATTGATCGGTTAATTGATGCTTGCCTGGAAGCAGGCATCAACGAGATTTACATTGTGCGTGGTTATTTGGCAGACCAGTTTGATCAGTTGCTGTATAAGTATCCGATGATAAAATTTTTGGAAAATCCGGTGTACAATGAAGCAAATAACATTTCTTCCTCGATGGTAGCACGTTATATGCTGTCGAATGCATATGTATTTGAAGCCGATTTGCTGATTTCCAATCCTAAAATTATAACCAAATACCACTACACCTCGGACTTCCTTGCAATCAAGAAAGATCGGACAGATGACTGGTGCTTTGAGGTAAATGACGGCATTATCACCGAAGAAAAAGTTGGTGGTGAAGATTGTTGGCAGATGGTTGGTATTTCTTATTGGAATGAAAATGATGGACATAGGCTTTCTCAGGATATTCCAGATGTCTATGCTGCACCGGGCGGAAAGGAACATTATTGGGAACAGGTTCCGCTTGTATATAAAAAGGACCATTATGTAGTAGAAGTCCGTGAGTGTAAAGATGAGGATATTGTGGAAATTGATACCTTCTGTGAACTGAAGGAAATCGATAAAACCTATGATGTGTAAAGTAAAAATGAACAATAGGAGGAAACTGAGAAATGACAGATGGAATTAGCATTAAGAGGAATGTACTTTTGAACCCGGGTCCTTCGACTACAACAGATACAGTGAAATTGGCGCAGGTTGTTCCTGATATTTGCCCCAGAGAAAAAGAATTCGCAGGCCTGATGAAGGGGTTGCGAGAAGATTTGGTGAGAATTGTGCATGGAAATCTGGACAAGTACACCAGTGTTCTGTTCTGTGGATCGGGAACAATAAACATTGATGTGTGTATTAATTCGTTACTACCCGAAGGCAAGAAAGTTCTGGTAGTGAATAATGGTGCTTATAGTACAAGAGCGGTGGAAATATGCCAGTATTATGGGTTGCCTCATATTGATCTTCGATTCCCAGTGGATCAGAGACCGGTGCTTTCGGTGGTTGAGGATGCTTTAAAAAATAACCCTGATATTGGTCTTGTACATACAACCCATAACGAAACAGGAACAGGAATCCTGAATCCGATTCGTGAAATTGGTGCACTTGCACATAAATACGGTGCGATTTTCACCGTTGATACTACCTCCACCTATGCGATGCGACCGATTGATATTGAAAAAGATAATATCGACTTCTGTATGGCATCTGCTCAAAAGGGATTGATGGCTATGACGGGATTGTCTTTTGTGGTGGGAAAACGTGCCATTATTGAGGAGTCTAGGAATTATCCTAAGCGTTCTTATTATTGCAACTTGTATCTACAATATGAATTCTTTGAAAAGACAGGTGAAATGCACTTTACTCCGCCGGTGCAAACTATCTATGCAACGATTCAGGCATTAAAAGAATACTGGGCAGAGGGAGAAGAAGCAAAGTGGGCACGTCATACCCGTGTTTTTGAAGCAATCCATGCAGGCTTAGACGAACTTGGGTTTAAGGATATGATTAAAAGGGAGTGGCAGTCTGGATTAGTGGTATCTGCCATCTACCCAGATGATCCCAATTGGAGCTTTGAGAAAGTTCATGATTATTGCTATGAGAGGGGGTTCACCATCTATCCGGGCAAGATTTCCACAACGAATACATTCCGGCTGTGCGCATTAGGAGCCATTGACGAGAATGACATTAAAGATTTCTTCAAGGTGTTCCGGGATGCTTTGGAAGTAAATAACATTCAAATTCCGGTTGTATACAAAGAGGAGGCATAAATATGAAGAGAGTTTATACTTGTTTTTGCACTGATGTTATTCACGAGGGACATTTAAATATTATTCATGAAGCAAGAAAATATGGGGAAGTCGTAGTTGGCGTGCTTAGTGATGCTGCAATGATCCGTTTTAATCGCTTCCCAACAGTGAGTTTTGAGGAACGCGTTCAGCTTGTAAAAGACATTCCAGAGGTAAGCAATGTTGTAATACAGAATGATGTGATGTACGATGAGATTATCGCGGAGCTTCACCCGGATTATGTAATTCATGGTGATAATTGGTTGGATGGACCGATGAAAGCCATTCGGGACAATGTGGCTGACCTGCTAGCACCATATGGCGGAGAAATTATTGACGTTCCATATACCTATAATGAAGAGGTCAAGAATATGGATAATCGCATCAAAGCAAAACTTGCGATGCCGGAGTATCGCCGCAAGAGGCTGAAACAGCTGATTTCAATTCGTCCGATTGTGAAGGCAATCGAAGTACATAATGGTATTACTGGTTTGATTGCGGAGAAAACCATTGTCGAACATAGTGGTGAGTTGGATCAGTTCGATGCGATGTGGATTAGTTCTCTTTGTGATTCTACGGCTAAGGGAAAACCCGATATCGAGTTAGTTGATATGACTTCCCGGTTCCAGACGATTAATGATGTGACAGAGGTTACCACCAAACCGATTATTTTTGATGGTGACACTGGTGGACTTACGGAACATTTCGTATATACCGTTCGCACCCTAGAGAAGATGGGTGTGTCAGCAATCATTATTGAAGACAAAACGGGCTTGAAGAAGAACTCTTTGTTTGGAACTGAGGTAAAACAGACACAGGATAGTATTGAAAATTTCTCTGCTAAGATTGCGGCAGGAAAAAAAGCGCAGCTGACAGATGACTTTATGATTATCGCGCGTATTGAGAGTTTGATTCTCGAACAGGGAATGGAAGATGCGTTGACTCGGGCTCATGCATTTGTGAAAGCAGGTGCGGATGGTATCATGATCCACAGCAGAAAGAAAGATCCTGCAGAAATTTTGGAATTCTGCGATCAATTCAGAGCAGAAAACAAGACGACACCCATCGTAGTTGTGCCTTCTTCATTCAACACGATTACGGAAGCTGAACTGGCAGAGCATGGGGTCAACATCGTGATTTATGCAAACCAGCTTACAAGAAGTGCGTTTCCTGCAATGAAGAAAACAGCAGAGGATATTTTGAAATATCATCGTGCGAAGGAAGTTGATGACCGACTTCTTCCGATTAAGGATATTATTACACTGATTGACGAACTTTAAGAGGAACAATATGAAAGTTGAGAGATTATTAGAAATCATCGGATCTGATTTTTACACAGGAGTTCCTGATTCCCAGTTGAAAGCACTGTGTAATTATCTTATGAATGAATACGGAATTGACCAGAAGCATCACATCATTGCGGCAAATGAGGGCAACTGCACAGCACTTGCAGCTGGCTATCATTTGGCAACAGGGAAAATCCCTGTTGTTTATATGCAGAATTCTGGAGAGGGTAATATTATCAATCCGGTTGCTTCTTTGTTGAATGACAAGGTATATGCTATTCCAGTCGTCTTTATTATTGGATGGAGAGGCGAACCTGGTATCCACGATGAACCTCAACATATCTATCAGGGGGAAGTGACTGTAAAACTTCTTGAGGATATGGATATCAAGCCTTTCGTAATTGGCAAAGATACAACTGATAAAGAAGTAGAAGCCGTTATGGATGAATTCAAGAATGTCTTGTCTAAGGGAAAAGATGTGGCGTTTGTTATCAGAAAAGGCGCATTGTCGTATGAGGGCGAGGTTAAATACGAGAATAATAATACAATGGTGCGAGAGGAAATCATTCAACACATTGTAAAAGTCAGTGGGGAAGATCCTATTGTGAGTACGACAGGCAAGGCTAGCAGAGAGCTCTTTGAAACTCGGGTAAGCAATGGGCAAAGCCATAAATATGATTTTCTGACTGTAGGATCTATGGGACACAGTAGTAGCATTGCACTTGGTGTGGCTATCAATAAGCCTGATACCAAAGTGTGGTGTGTCGATGGAGATGGTGCTGTCCTTATGCATATGGGTTCAATGGCTGTCCTTGGAACTAATGCACCAAAAAATATGGTTCATGTTGTCATTAATAATGGCGCTCACGAGACTGTTGGTGGAATGCCTACAGTGGCTTCCAAGATTGATTTGGTAGCAATTGCAAAAGCATGTGGGTATCCGAATGCTGTGAGCGTAGATAGTTTTAAAACTTTAGATACTGAACTAGAAGCGGCAAAGGGGCGAGACGAACTGAGTTTTATCGAGGTGAAATGCTCCATTGGCGCAAGGAATGATCTCGGTAGACCAACGACAACAGCATTGGAGAACAAGAATAACTTTATGGAATATTTGCGAACGTTATAAACAAAGTGAATGTTGATACATAACAAAAAAACAATCAAAATGGATTTTCAACTAAGCATAGTACCTTTGAGGTGGATTGGTTTGATTATTTCCCAATACAAACTTCCCGATTTATTGATGGTACCAGCAATTTTGTTTTGTGATAAGTTTGTAAATAATAAAATCCGCGAAAAATCTGATAGATGATATTTTAGTCTTTACCAGTAAAGAGCAGACAGATGGTTCCCGCAGAATGTGCTTTAGCTGGAAACAACAATTTAGGCCGTGTGGGTATATATCCACACGGTAGCTGCTCAAATATTCACACACCTCTCCGTGGTGAGCAGCAGGCAACGGTCTTATGACTGGCTGAGATGTGGAACAAATATGTCGTAAAAATAAGACGGGAAGTTGGTATGAACGCTCAAAAGTACGAAACCTATAAATTAATCCATGAATCGTTATCAAAGGCATTAAAGTATGGTTTCTATTATGAAGCCATCTTCTTGGAATATACTGTTATGGAGGATCTTTTGGCCTCTGTTTTGAAGTACGCCGGAATTCCGTACATAGATAAAAATGGGCAAGATGTTTCCATCAGTTAGAAACTGAATCTGATCGAGAGCAGGAAAGAACTTTCAGACAAATTCTATCAGGAGCGGCTTACGAAAGAACTTGTTCAGGAGTGCCGGGTTTGGATAAAAGAACGAACCGATCTGATTCATCACATGGCAAACCTCCCGTATGATAGCGAACTGGTGCAGAAAGTGGCTGTTGAAGGTAATGAGCTTGTGAAAAAGATCAAGAACAAATCAGCCAGCGTAATCAATCGGTTAAAGAAAAATACCTGAGTAGGTGGAGGTGAGGAGAAGCACTATGGACCAAGAACTGTTCAACCCACAATCCCCGTCTGTGACCTCCTCTCGAATCCTGTACACACCGTCCACGTTTGCCCGTACATCTCTTCTACATCTGCAAGAAGTAGGTTCGTTGCAGGCAATTCACCCACATACATCTACCCGAACCGACTTGATGTCCTTTTTGTGTTTTGTGGTTCTATCTGGAAAAGGCAGTCTGAAATACGAAGGCGAGGACTATGAACTGGGAGCAGGTGACTGCGTGTTCATTGACTGCCGAAAGGCCTACAGCCATTCCACATCCAATGACCTCTGGTCTCTCCAATGGTGTCACTTCTATGCACCATCTCTTCCGGCCGTGTATGAAAAATACAAAGAGCGTGGCGGTCGGCCTGTGTTCCACCCGGCAGATATTAAGCCATTCACGGATTTACTTATGGAACTTTACAATCTGGCGGCGGCTTCCGATTACATACGAGATATGCGAATCAATGAGAAGCTTGGGACTCTGTTAACTCTCCTGATGGAGCAGTCATGGCATCCAGAGAGTGTGACGGTAAGTCGAAAGCGGCTGGAACTGGCAGCCGTGAAGGAGTATTTGGACGAACACTTTGCGGAGAAAATTGTGCTGGAAGAGTTGGCAGAGAAGTTCTTTATCAACAAGTTCTATCTATCCAAAATCTTCAAGGAGACTTACGGAACGACGGTCAATAACTATTTGATCTCAAAGCGAATCACCAGAGCCAAGCAGCTACTCCGATTTACGGACATGACTGTGGAGGAAATCGGCGTTGCTGTTGGTATGGGAGATGCAAACTACTTCAGCCGGATGTTCCGAAAAGTAGAAGGAATCAGTCCAAGGGAGTATAGAAAGCAATGGTAGACAAGCCAGAAATAATTGAAACACAACGCTTTGAAGATTTCCGTGGGTGGTTGTCGGTGTCAGCAGAGGGATTTCATGTGGTTCAGATCAACCAAGGATTCAGCAAGAAAGCTGAAACGCTGCGTGGACTACACTTCCAAGAGGGAGAGCACGCACAGGCAAAGCTGGTATCATGCCTGCATGGTTCGATTCTCAATGTGGCAGTTGATCTCCGACCGGGCGATACTTTTGGATATGCTTACAGCGAGATCCTCTCCTTTGAAAATCAGAAGCAGATGCTGA